>WPCH01126988.1_pt1 | contig 145778 bp, 136 predicted proteins | sample 5399881 | NCBI WGS metagenome assembly WPCH01 (sample SAMN12869468, study PRJNA574797) | sludge metagenome | isolation source: wastewater treatment of pH5 | place: China:Beijing | collected 2019-05-20 | reverse complement strand
GAGGTCGATGTCGGGCTGTTCGCTGACCAGTTGCAGCTCGATGCGGTAGCACTGGCTGATGGCCTCGCGGGCGGTAAAGGCCAGGACCTTGAAGTCGTGGTCGAGGCCGTCGAGGGTCAGGCTGAAATGGGCTTCATTGGCTGGGGCGAACATGGCTTCAATCCTTGAAGTCGGGGTCAAGTCGGTGCAGCAACGTCGCAGTGTAGAGATATTGAGCCTCAAGACAAGGGCAGCCCATGGCTATCACCTGGAAACTTGAACCACTTCATACCTCATGGAAACACTCGGCATAATCGAGGCGAGCTGCGGCTGCAAAAAAGCCCACTCCGATATCGGCAGTGGGCTTTTTCTTTATCGCCTGTCGAAACCGGCAGCGGTGCTTCAGATCTCTACGGCCAGGCTCTTGTCAGCGATCTTTTTCTGCCAGATCTGCGGGCCGGTGATGTGTGCCGACTCGCCGGTAGTATCAACCGCCACGGTGACCGGCATGTCCTTGACCTCGAACTCGTAGATCGCTTCCATCCCCAGCTCGGGGAATGCCAGCACGTCGGCCTTCTTGATCGCCTGAGCCACCAGATAGGCGGCGCCGCCCACGGCCATCAGGTACACGGCCTTGTGATCCTTGATCGCTTCGATGGCAATCGGGCCGCGCTCGGACTTGCCGATCATGCCCAGCAGGCCGGTCTGATCGAGGATCTGACGGGTGAACTTGTCCATCCGGGTGGCGGTGGTCGGACCAGCCGGCCCCACGACCTCATCACGCACCGGATCAACCGGACCGACGTAGTAGATGAAGCGACCTTTCAGATCAACCGGCAGTTGCTCGCCCTTGTTGAGCATATCGACCATACGCTTGTGCGCAGCATCGCGACCGGTCAGCATCTTGCCCGACAGCAGTACGGTTTCGCCGCTCTTCCAGCTCAGCACGTCTTCCGGGGTCACGGTGTCGAGGTTGACCCGGCGCACGCTGGAGCCCACTTCCCAGGTGATTTCCGGGTAGGCGTCCATCGGCGGTGCTTCGAGTACCGCCGGGCCGCTGCCATCGAGCACGAAATGCGCGTGACGGGTCGCCGCACAGTTGGGGATCATGCACACCGGCAGGCTGGCGGCGTGGGTCGGGTAGTCCTTGATCTTGACGTCCAGTACCGTGGTCAGGCCGCCCAGACCCTGGGCACCGATGCCCAGCGCATTGACCTTGTCCATGATTTCCAGACGCAGCTCCTCAACCCGGTTCTGCGGACCACGGGCACGCAGTTCATGGATATCAATCGAATCCATCAGCGATTCCTTGGCCAGTACTGCAGCCTTCTCGGCGGTCCCGCCGATACCGATGCCAAGCATGCCCGGCGGACACCAGCCAGCGCCCATGGTCGGTACAGTCTTGATCACCCAGTCGACGATCGAGTCGGAGGGGTTGAGCATGACCATCTTCGATTTGTTCTCGGAGCCGCCGCCCTTGGCCGCAACGTCGATTTCAACCTTGTCACCAGGGACGATCTGGTAATGGATCACCGCCGGGGTGTTGTCTTTGGTGTTGGTCCGCTTGCCGGCCGGGTCCGCCAGAATAGAGGCGCGCAGTACGTTCTCCGGCAGGTTGTAGGCCCGACGCACACCTTCGTTGATCATGTCGTCCAGGCTCATGGTGGCGCCATCCCAGCGCACATCCATGCCAATCTTGGCGAACACGGTGACGATACCGGTGTCCTGACAGATCGGCCGGTGACCGGTGGCGCACATGCGCGAGTTGATCAGAATCTGGGCCATGGCGTCACGGGCCGCCGGCGACTCTTCACGCTGATAGGCCTCGTGTACGGCCTGGATGAAGTCCACCGGGTGGTAGTAGGAAATGTACTGCAGCGCGTCGGCCACGCTCTGGATCAGATCGTCTTGCTTGATAACGGCCATGCTCGGACAGGCTCCTCTATATAGGCACCGGGCCATGCAACCAGGAAATTGCACACCGGGTTCACGGATAAGACAGGCCGTCTGCACCGCTTGAGGATAGCTGCGCCCAACGACCCGCCAGAAAACGGGGCTAGAGTATACCCGAGCTTGACGAGCAGGCCAGTGCCAAGGCTATAGCTTTATTCAATGACTAGACAAAAGGACTAGGCAAAGCGCCTGCGCAGAGTTACATTGGCGTCAAAATGCCATCACGGAAAAGCAGGCATAAAATGACGTCAATGGATCCCAATCAGGCCAAGTTCCAGGCCGTGCGCCTGCAGCGCTTTTACATGGCCCAGCTTAACTACCTGATCACCTATACCGTGATCTGCGCGTCATGGCTGGCCGGTCAGTATCAGGCTTCGGCACCAATGCTGGCGGTCCACATTAGTCTGGGCGTGGCGACTCAACTGGGGTTCTACTGGCTAATCCGCAGCGGCCGCAACCTGCGCTATCGCGACCCGAGCTTGACCAGTGGCCAGATCATCGTCGCCACCCTGCTGCTGACTTATCTGCTGGCCTACCTGGGCAGCTTTCGGGGCAGCCTGATCATGGTCTACCCGATCATCCTGATGTTTGGGGTATTCCAGCTCTCGCGCCGGGAATTTCTCAGCCATTCGCTGCTGGCTCTGGCTGGCTACGGCAGCCTGATAGCCTATGACCACATCTACAACCCTGGCACCCAGGATTTACCCCTGAATCTGCTGCAGTGGTTCGTCCTGGCCTGCGTTCTGGGCTGGCTGAGCATGTTCTGCAGCTATATCCGTGAACTGCGTGAACGCCTGCAGCGCCGCCACCATACCCTGCAAGCCCACCAGGAAACCCTCAAGGGCATGATGGGACAACTGCAGAACCTGGCCACCACCGATGCCCTGACCGGGCTGGCCAACCGCCGTTACTTCATCGACGAAACACGTCGCCGGATGGCCCTGCTTGGCCCGCGCCAGCAACTGGGTCTGGCGCTGATCGACCTTGATCATTTCAAGCGAATCAACGACCTTTATGGACATGCTGTGGGTGATGAGGTGCTGCAACGCTTCGCCCAACTGGCCCGCGACAAGTTGCGTAGCGACGATGTGATAGCCCGTTTTGGCGGTGAGGAGTTCATTATTCTGTTGAGTAACTGCGACCTGGAAACCCTGCACCAATGCGTGGAACGGATTCGCCAGGCCTTCGCCAAGCTGCAGTTTTCCGGTTTGCCGGAAGATTACTCATGCACGCTGTCGGCCGGCCTGAGCGTGGTCCGCCCTGAAGACGATCTGGAAGAGCGCATCAACCAGGCCGACCAGGCGCTTTACCAGGCCAAGCAGAGTGGCCGCAACCGCTGCACCACCCACCAGGCAGCCTATGCCTGAACTACGCATTGGCCCACAGCGGTTGCAGGTCGCCAGTGGCAGCAATCTGCTGGACGAACTGCTCGCTGACGACCAGCCTGTCGCCTGGTCATGCCGCTCAGGACACTGCCAGAGCTGCCTGGTCCAGGCTCAGCCAGGGCAAGCCCCCGAAGCAGCCTGCAGCGAACTTGATCCCGAACAGCAGGCCCAGGGCTGGCTACTGGCATGCCAGTGCCAGGTCCAGCAGGACATGGACCTGCATCTGCTTGATCCGGCTCAGGATGGCCTACCGGCGCACATCAGTCGCATGGAATATCTGACGGAGAACATCCTGCTCCTGGGCCTGCGCCCGGAGCGGCCACTGCGCTATCAGGCCGGCCAGCACCTGAGCCTGTGGCTGGATGCGGAACTGGCCCGCCCCTACTCGATCGCCAGTTTGCCGGGCGAGCCGGAACTGCAGTTTCATCTGGCGCTCAAGGCTCAAGGTCAGTTTTCCCAACGCATTCAGCGCATGAATATTGGCGAGCGGATTTATCTCGGCCGGGCCAACGGTCATTGCCATTACCAGAGCGACTGGCAGGACCGACCGTTACTGCTGCTGGGGCGTGGCACCGGCCTCTCACCACTCCAGGCAGTAGCCCGCGACGCCTTGAAACACGGGCATCGTGCCGCTATCGAACTGTGGCACTGGCACCCTGAGAACGGCGACTGCTACCTGCGCGCCGAACTGGAAGAGCTCGCCCAGGCGCACCCCCAAACCCTGCGTCTGCACCTGCATCCACAGTCCCAACTGTCCTCCGATATGGCCAGCCTGCGGCTTGCCTCACGCCATACCCTGGCGCTAGTCTGCGGTCATCCCGAATTTGTCGAACAATGGCGCAAACCGCTGTTTATGGCCGGCCTGCCGCGCCGGCAAGTATTCGACGAAGCCTTCGTGAGCCGCCAATAAGTCCAAGGAGCCACCGTGAGCCAGACCCTGCTGATCGACCGCAGCGATGCAGTCCTGACCCTGACCCTGAACCGCCCGGAAACCAAGAACGCCCTGACCCGTGAAATCTACAGCGGGCTGGCCGATGCCATTGATGCGGCTCAGGATGACCCGGCCATCCGCGCTATCGTCCTGCAGGGCAGCCAAAGCTGCTTCACCAGTGGCAACGACGTCAACGACTTCCTCAATGTGCCGCCGGCCGGCCAGGACAGCCCGGTCTACCGTTTCCTCCGAGCCATTCTCAGCTCGGAAAAGCCCCTGATCGCCGCGGTTAACGGCCCAGCGGTCGGTGTGGGCACCACCATGCTGCTGCATTGTGATCTGATCTATGTGGCCGAGGATGCCCGACTGAAGATGCCCTTCGTCAACCTCGGTTTGTGCCCCGAAGCCGGCTCCAGCTTCCTGCTGCCGCGCCTGCTCGGTCATCCGCGCGCAGCCGAACTGCTGCTGTTGGGCGAAGAAATCAGTGGCCGACGCGCCGTTGAGATCGGTCTGGCCAATCATGCCCTGGCTACCGGCCAACCAGTACTGGACGCCGCCCGCCAGGCCGCCCTGCGACTGGCCGCGCAGCCGCCCAGCTCGGTCCGGCTGACCAAGCGCCTGCTCAAACAGCACAGCCAGAAACAGGCACAAGAGGTTATGGAGCAGGAAGGCGCCCACTTCGCCACCCTGCTACAGGGACCGGATGCGCGTGAGGCGTTGAGTGCGTTTCTGGAAAAGCGCAAGCCGGTTTTTAGTTAAGGAAACGCTGACCAACTACACCTGAGCCTGACGGCTTGGGTGTCTGTTAAGAGAACACTGATTAATTGCAAGCCCGGTTGTCGCTGACCTGTTCTGGACTGTCGATGCCCTGGATGGGCATCGTCAAGCCCCCAGGGATGGGTTCACGGCGTGTCCAGAACAGGTCAGCGACAATTGGGCCAGCACCGAAACCGATTTAATCAGTGTTTCCTTAAATGCCAGCACCGCCTTCAGCGACGAATCCCAAACCACAAAACCGCCAGCCGGTTGACCCAGCTCCACAGTCGTATTTTCAGCCGATGCCCCCAGCCCAAAGCCTTCCAGGCACCCAGGCTCCACTCCCGACTCTGGGCGAAGTCACGCTGAAAACAGTCCCGCACTGCAGCATTGAGAGACGGATCGACAACCTGCTGATTGGCTTCCAGATTCCAGTGCAAGGTCCAGTGATCGAAATTGCATGAGCCCAGGCTGACCCATTCATCAACCAGCACCATCTTCAGATGCAGAAACCGCGGCTGGTATTCGTAGAGCCGCACCCCAGCCTTGAGCAACCCTGGGTAGAAGCGCTGCCCGGCATAGCGAACCGGAGCGTTATCGGTAATCTGACCGCACAGCAGCAAACGCACATCCACTCCGCGCCGCGCCGCGCGCTTGAGCGCCCGCCGCACGCGCCAGCCTGGCAAAAAATACGGCGTTGCCAGCCAGATCCGGGTTCGCGATCTTGAGACGGCCGCCAGCAGCGCCTGAACCACCTCGGTATGCTCGCGGGCATCAGCATAGGAGACCCTGGCATAGCCTGAAGCATCAGGCGCAGGTGGCGCCGGGACACGCACCCGGTGCCATTTGGGTGGTGCCAGCCGCAGGCGCCGGCCGGACACCTGCCACTGCCGCTCGAACAACTCGGCCCAGTCATGCACCACCGGGCCACGCACCTCCAGCATCAATTCATGCCAGAGACTCTGGCGCTGATCCGGGCGGTAGAAGTCATCGGTCAGCCCGGCCCCGCCAACAAACGCCAAGGTCTGATCAACGACCAGCAGCTTGCGGTGATCCCGGTGCAGATTGCCGCGCCCGGCCAGCCAGTACAGCGGATTGTAGAAACGCAGCTCAATCCCGGCCTGGAGCAGATACTGGCGATCGGTTGCGGACAGCTGCAGGCTGCCGAAGCCATCGAGCAGGCAGCGTACCCGAACGCCGCGCGCCACAGCCGCGACCAGGCTATCGAGCACCTGACGGCTGGCCTGCCCGGAACTGATCAGATAGAGCTCAAGATCGATGCTGCTACGCGCCCCGTCCATGGCCTGCAACATGCGCGGAAAGAAGCTCTCGCCATCGACCAACAACTCGAAGGTATTGCCTTTACGCCATGGGTAGATAGGGCCAGCCATGCACCGCCTTAGGGAATCCGGTAATCCTCCTGCTCGAGCAGATCCATGCCGCATTGCAATTGGCTGATCCAGTCGAGGAACGCCTTGATCATAGCAGGCCCGACGAACGGCCGCCCGTGCTGCGGCACGATCATCGACGGGTTGAGGGTGCGAATCATGTTGGCCCACAACCGGCAGGCCTTGTTGCCGGCCATATAGCGCCGATGAAAGCCCTCCATGCTGGGCACGTGGGCGGCGAAGTCGGTTACCGGCTCGGCATCATCAACCATTGAGGCGCCCATATCTCCGGAAAACAGAATGCCGCTGACCGGATCGAAGAACTGCAGATTGCCCACCGAGTGGAGAAAATGCGCCGGCAATGCCTTGATCACGGTCTCGCCCAACGGAATGGTCTGGCCACGATCCGGTACCGCGATCATCCGCTCCATGGTGCTGACCCCATGCCTAGCAGTCAGATAGCCGGCAGACAGGTGCGGTAGAAAGCGCGCCCACAGCCGCGAACAGACCACCTTGCAACGGGTATGCAGAAACCACTTGTCCAGCGAGGCGATGATGTCCGGGTCCTGGTGCGAGGCAAACACATAGGTCAGATCCTGCAACGGAATATGTTGGCTGACCGCCAGCGACAGGGGCATGTAGGTCAAATCGCCGCCCGGATCAAGCAGAGCGTGCTGGTCATGATCGATGATCAGAAACTGGTTGGACTGGATACCGTCACCGGTCACCAACTGGTCGAAGCACAGTACCTTGTGCACACCATTGTCGAACAGCACGCGCGGGGGATGGGCCATAGTGTTGAACTCCTGTAACAAACCAGCCGCCGTTATATAGAACTACCTCCAAGTGAGTACTGACCTGCCTCAAGGAACCTCTGAAAAACTACCTGCGTTTTTCAGCAGCTCCTCAACCCTGACATCCGTCATTCAACTGCCATCAAAGTTTCACCGTCCTGACACGCCAGCTTCCTAGCATCGACACTGATGCTAATGGCTGCCTTGCGGAGGTACCCGATGACAGATGCTGCGCTCGCGTTGGACACACAGGACAATCGTCACCTGCAGACCGAACTGGTCAAAGACCATGCCACCCTCAAAGAAGCGCTGGCACTGCGTTTCAAGGTCTTCAGCGAGGAATGCGGTGCCAGCCTGCCCAATGCCGACAGCGGCCTGGATCAGGACAGCTTCGACCTGCACTGCGAGCATCTGGTCGTGCGTGACCAGTTCAGCGGCCAGGTGGTAGCCACCACCCGCCTGCTCGACAGCCAGCGGGCTCGCCATGCCGGTGGTTTCTATAGTGAAGGCGAGTTCCAACTAATCGGTCTTGGTGAACTGCGCGGCGATGTCCTTGAGATCGGCCGGACCTGCGTTCACCCCGACTACCGCAACGGCGCTACCATCGGAGTACTCTGGGCCGGCCTGGCGCAACTGATGAACGAGCGCCAGTACGGCTACCTGATGGGCTGCGCCAGCATCGGCATGGGCGATGGCGGGATTCAGGCTCACGCCATCATGCAGCGACTGCGCGAGCGCTACCTGTGCCGCGATTGGCTCAACGCCATACCGCGCCTGCCAATCCCCGAGCGCGACCTGCCGGCCAACGTCACTGCTCAGTTGCCGCCGCTGCTCAAGGCCTACATGCGCCTGGGCGCCAAGATCTGCGGCGAGCCCTGCTGGGACCCCGAGTTCAACGTGGCCGACGTGTTCATTCTGCTGCGCCGCGAACAGCTGTGCCCACGCTACGCCCGACACTTCAAGGCGGTATGAACAGCATGGGCGTGAAACGTAGCTGGCGAGCCTTGTGCGTTGCCGGGTGGATCCTGACCGGGCTGTTACTGGCCACCTGGACAGCCCTGCTGCAACCGTTCAACCCTCGTTGGCTGGCAGCACATCGTCAACGTCTTACCCGCCATTGGATGCGTACGCTCATCCGCCTGCTACCTCTGCGCATCCGCTGCCACGGCACGGCGCCCAACGGCACCACGCTTTGGGTCAGCAACCACGTGTCCTGGCTCGATATCGTGGTACTCGGCGCCCAGGCGCCGGTGCACTTTCTATCCAAGGCCGAAGTCCGCCACTGGCCGGTGATCGGCTGGCTGGCGGCTGCGGCCGGCACCCTGTTCATCAGGCGCGGCCAGGGCAGCGGCGCGCAGTTGCAGGAGCAGTTGAGCCACGCGCTGAATCAGGGCCGCAGCCTGGTGCTGTTTGCCGAAGGCACGACCACCGCCGGCGATCAGGTGCGAACCTTCCACGCCCGCATGCTGGCCTGCGCGCTGACGACCGGCACGCCGGTTCAACCGGTGGCCATCGCCTACCGCTACAACGGTCAGCGTGACCAGTACGCGCCCTTTATCGGAGACGACGAGTTTACCCGCCATCTGTGGCGGCTGCTCGGCTGCCCCGGGGTGATTGAGGTTGAGGTGTATTTTCTGCCGCTGCTGGACAGCCAGGGCAACGAGCGCAACCAACTGGCCCGCCAGGCCCAGTCGGCAGTAGCTCAGGCGTTGGGGCTGCCCGACAGCAGCGCGCGCAAATCAGGATCGGATTTCAAGGCCGCCGCCTGAGTGGCGGCATAGTCGATAACCTCGGGCATGAACGCCAGAAAGTCAGCCTCGAATCCGCCGTAGTCCCGCTCCAGCTCGAACACCGAGCCGGCCAGACGGTTGTCGCGGCGCAAACGCCGCCCCATATTGGTCAGGGCTCGTTCCAGTTGCTCCAGTTCGGCATAACTGCTCAGCCAGTCCTGCTCAGCCATGCGCTGGATCACCGGCCAGGCGTGCTCGGGGATCAGCGCCTGCTGGGCCAGTAAGCTGGCATACATCTGCTGGGTGAAATGCTCGATCGGCTGGGCTGAAAAGCGCGCCCAATGCCGTGCCAGCAGATGATCGTAGAACATGTCGACCATGATCCCGGCAAACCGCCGCCGCTCACTGCTGACCCGAGCCTTGCTGGCCAGAACCAGCGGATGGCTGTCGGTAAAGACATCAATCCGCCGGTGCAGCCAGACGCCTTCACGCACCGCAGGCGGTAGGGACAGGTTCGCCACCGGTCCCTTGACGAAATCGCCCAGCAAGCTGCCCAGCGCCTGCTGGGGCTGTGGTGGCCCCAACAGCAGATGGGCGAGGAAGTTCATCAGGGCTGCCCCACACGCTGCTGCAGGGTGTTGAGCTGATTCTGCAGGGTGTTGAGGGTACGATTGGTCTGCAGCCGGTAACTATCGATGGCCGCCAACGCATCCTCAGTCGAACTCAGACGCTGATCGATCTCACTGCGCAGTACCAGCATCTCCTGGTCCATGTTACGCGCCGAGGCCTGATTCGACAGGCTCTGCAGCGTACTTTGCTGACGCCGGAGCTGCTCAGCCTGCTCGCCGATACGCTGCTCCAGCCCCGCCAGCGCCCGAATCTCTTCACGCAGCCCACCCAGCTCACCAACCAGCGACTCATGCCGCTGACCACCTTGCTTCAGCGTCTCATCAAGAGCTCCCAAGCGGCCGTTCTGGGCTTCCAGGCGCTCCTGCAATTCATTGGCTTGGCCACTGATGCCGTCCAGACGCCGCTGCCGTGCCTCACCACTCTGCTGCAGACTGGCCAAGGTACTGGCTTGCTGCTCCAGTTTGCGGGTCAGTTCCTGCACGCCTTTTTCCAGCGCCGTCAGTTGCGCTGCACGGGCCTGTTCGGTTTCGCTCAGAGTCGATTCGGTCGCACTGACCTTGCCAGTGATGTCCTGAATCCGCCCCGCCGCCTCCTCGCTGATGCGGGCAAAACTGTTCTGGGTAGCCACCAGTTGCTGCTGCAAGCGGGTTTGCTGTTGATGGCTCCAATAACCCAGGCCTACCAGCCCAAGACTCAAGGCCGCACACAAAGCCCACAACGCGCCGTTGCCAGAGCCTTTGGGTTCACTGCGTACAGGTGAGCGCAACGGCTCGTTCGGTATCTCTTTATCGGCCTTCTCCGCCTGGGGCTCCAACGTGCCCGGCCGCTCATCTGCGGTCGCCCGGATACTGGGTAGCTCGCCCTCAAACTCACGATCTCTCATTGACTCCCCTCAACTGCAAAAAAGAGCGCACCAAAGCAATGCACGACGCACTACAAGATCGCACGCCATAGCCTTTAGTGTCTGTTTCAGAACACTTTGACCGGCCCCAGGCGGCATAAATCCCCGGATCGACCAATCTGGTACATATTCTGCTTGCAAGCTTCTAACCTGGCTACCGGAACTGCTTTCCGAACAGCACGAAAGGGAGAATCAGCATGATCGCCGAAGCCCAGTTCAATCGCGCCACCCTCGATTGTATGACTGCCCTGCGCAGACGTCTGAAACAAAGCCTGGGGGTTACCATCCATCTGAGCGAGCCGGATGCTGCCGAACACATGATCGACCTCAGTCGCGACTGTACCCAGGACGACATCCGCGACCTGGGTCAACGCTTGGCCAATATGCTTGAACCGGTCGCACCTAAGCCTGAGGAAACGTTTGGTCTGCAGAGTGCAATTGCCGCGCGCCAGCGCCAGATGAGCCAGCCTCGCGCCACTCACCAGCCCGAGCCTGCCCCCGCCAGCATGGGTGCCGGCAGCGTGCGGATCTATCGTGGCCAGGTTATTCGCAGCTAGCCCAGCGCGTGGCCTACACAGTCATCACTGATCAGCGCATTTTCCAGGCCAGCCGGCATTCCGGCTTCCCACCAGCGGGCAAAGGCCTCAAGCCCATCAGCCACACTGACCTGAGGTTGATAACCCAACTGCGCCCGCGCAGCGTCGATGTTCAGATTGAAATCACGCGCCATGACCGCCATCCCCAGCCGCAGGATAGCCGGCTCAGGCTGACCAGGAGTCAGGTGCGCACGCCATTCGGCCAGGCAGGCCATGCCGTAAGCCAGCGGGTAGGGTACATGACGGGTCAATGCTGGCATGCCAAGACGCTCCAGCAAACGATTGAAAGTCGGCCAGAACGCCACCGGCTCGCCATTGCTGATGTTGTAGGCCTGACCCAACGCCGCTTCGGGGGCGCGAATGGCCAGATCAAGAGCCAGATTAAGGTTTTCCACCGGTGTCAGGTCAACCTGATTCTCACCACGACCAATGATCTTCAGACGCCCGCTTTGATGGGCCCGCAGCAAACGTGGGAAGATGGCCGTGTCGCCAGCACCAATTACGAATCGCGGCCGCAAGGCAATAACTTCGAGCCCCTGACGCCCGGCAGCGAAGACCTTTTGTTCGGCCAGATACTTGGTGGCCCCGTAATGGTCGAAAAACCGGGGCGGGACGAAGTCTTCGGTGATATCGCGGTGATCGCGGCCATCGAAATACATCGACGGTGACGATAAATGCACCAGCCGGCGTACCTTGCTACGCAGCGCGGCGGCCAACACATGCTCGGTGGTGCGTACATTGGCATCGTGAAAATAACTGTAAGGGCCCCAGGTGCCCACCGCACCGGCGCAATGCACGATGACCTCGCATCCCTCGGCCAGGCGCTCGGCGAACCCCGGATCCAGCAGGTCGCCTGCCAGACACTCAGCACCCCGCCGCTCAAGCCAACTCAGCGACTCGGCCCGGCGCCCGCTGCAACGCACCTCATAACCCAGGCTCAGGGCATGCGCCGCAAAGCGGCCACCAATAAAACCACTGGCTCCGGTTACCAGAATTCGCATTATTATTCTCCCTGTCGGACTATGACTTTCCCCACCTTACTCCGCAGCGCCAGCCGGTACCAGTGGCGCGACGCCATCGCCTCAGCCCTGGCCCGCCACCAACAGTGCACTGGCGCGCTGAGCCAGTTCTGCAGTCAGGGTGTCCAGCAGCCGACCACCATGACGCCAGTAGTGCCAATACAACGGCACATCCACCACCGCCCCCGGCACCAACTCGCGTAGAGCGCCGCTGGCCAGTTCCGCCGGGATTTGCAGTGCCGGCACCATACCCCAGCCCATACCGGCACTGAGCAGGCGAACAAATCCCTCGGACGATGGGCACAGGTGGTAGCGAAACTCACCGCCATAGCCCAGCCCGCTCAGAAACCGGTGCTGGAGCTGGTCATCCGGCCCAAAAACGATTGCCGGGGCGCGCCTGAGCGCTGTCTGACTCACTCCATCGGCAAAGTAGCGGGCTATGAACTCCGGACTCGCCACCGCCAGATAACGCATATTCCCCAAGACCAACACCCGGGCGCCAGCCACCGGCTGGGCACTGGCGCATACGCAACCGGCCACCTCACCGGCTCGCATGCGCCGCAACCCAACATCCTGATCATCGACCACCAACTCGAACTGCAAGGCTTCACGAATACTCAGCTCGGCAACCGCCTCGGCCCACCAGGTGGCCAGACTGTCGGCATTCAAGGCAATACGCAGACGCGGCGGCAGATCGTCTTCACCAGCCATCGGCACAGCCTCGCGCAAGTCGCGCTCCAACAACCGCACCTGCTGCACATGGTTGAGCAAACGTTGCCCGACCTCGGTGGCCTGGGGTGGATTCAGGCGTATCAGCACCGGAGCGCCGACCCGAGCCTCCAGCAACTTGACCCGCTGCGACACCGCTGATTGCGAAAGCCCCAGCACCTGGGCTGCCCGCTCAAACCCACCCTGCTCGATCACCGCCGCCAGGGCGGCCAACAACTTGTAATCCAGCATAAAATTTCCTTATGTGACATCAGGATTATTTGTTTTTCTTATTCAAGAGTCCAGCGCAAACTCAGCAGCATCTTTCCTGTTACGAGTCCATCCGCCATGCCCGTACTACACAGCTATTTCAACGGCCTGCTGGTCGCCGCCGGACTGATCATGGCAATCGGTGCCCAGAACGCCTTCGTCCTCGCTCAGGGACTGCGCCGCGAACACCATTTGAGCGCCGCGCTGGTGTGCATGAGTTGCGATATCGTGCTGATTCTTGCCGGCACGCTGGGCCTGGCGGTACTGCTTCAACAATCGCCGCTGGCCATGGAAATCACTCGCTGGGGTGGGGTCGGGTTTCTTTGCTGCTATGCCTTTCTGGCCCTGCGCCGAGCGTTTTCCAGTCAGGCACTGGGAGCCGATCAACAGCCGCCACGCAGCCGCAAGGCGGTACTGCTGGCGACCCTGGCAGTGACCTTGCTCAACCCGCATGTCTATCTGGATACCGTGGTACTGATCGGCTCGATCGGCGCCCAGCAGAGCTGGCCACTACTGTTCGCTCTGGGCGCGGCCAGCGCCTCGATTATCTGGTTCTTCAGTCTGGCGCTGGGCGCCGCCCGGCTGGCTCCGTGGCTACGACGCCCATCGACCTGGCGCTGGATCGATCTGGGTGTGGCCGCCATGATGCTGAGCGTCGCCTGGAGCCTCGCCGCCCCGGCCCTGAAACAGCTCTGAATCGCTATATCCCTACACTTGTTACGTGGATAGCAGACCGCACAGGTGCTATGATCAGGCTCTTCCGTGCACCTGATAAATGGAGAAACACCATGGCTTTTGAATTGCCTGCACTTCCTTACGAAAAGAACGCTCTGGAACCGCACATCTCCGCTGAAACCATTGAGTACCATTACGGCAAGCACCACAACACCTACGTGGTCAACCTGAACAACATGGTTCCCGGCACTGAGTTCGAAGGCAAGACCCTGGAAGAGATCGTCAAGAGCTCCAGCGGTGGTGTATTCAACAACGCCGCCCAGGTCTGGAACCACACCTTCTACTGGAACTGCCTGAGCCCGAACGGCGGTGGCCAGCCGACTGGCGCCCTGGCTGACGCCATCAACCAGGCTTTCGGCTCCTTCGACAAGTTCAAGGAAGAGTTCACCAAGACTGCCATCGGCACCTTCGGTTCCGGCTGGGCCTGGCTGGTCAAGAAGTCTGACGGCTCCCTGGCCCTGGCCAGCACCATTGGCGCCGGCTGCCCGCTGACCTCCGGTGACACCCCGCTGCTGACCTGCGACGTCTGGGAACACGCCTACTACATCGACTACCGCAACCTGCGTCCGAAGTACGTCGAAGCCTTCTGGAACCTGGTCAACTGGGATTTCGTGGCCAAGAACTTCGCCGCCTGAGACCCCAAATGAGCAGTACCACACACCCCGCTTTTGCGGGGTGTGTCATTTTATGGCAATGTCAAAGTGACTTTACTTTGACCTCAGCCCAGCACGATGTTAATACTCTTGAATATCGAAGTGCTGCCTGCGGGCCAGAACGCTTGCATGATCATAATAACTACTTGCATGATGCAAGGATTGCCAACCACAAGCATTGGATAGAGCACTAATTTGAAACTGGAGCGTCGGCACAGTCTTTCCATCAAACTGCTGCGCTTGGTCCTGATGTGGGCACTGCTGGTAGGTTTGATCCTCAGCTTTGCTCAGATCCTCTATGACCTGCGCAAGGAACGCAGTCTGATCGACAGCACAGCGACTCAGATCCTGGCCATGGCTCGTGATCCAGCCACTCAGGCGGTTTACAGTCTTGATCGGGAAATGGCCTTGCAGGTGGTCGAGGGTCTATTCGAGCATCAGGCCGTGCGCTTTGCCTCTATCGGCCACCCCGACGAATCACCGCTGGCCATCAGAGAACGCCCCCTGATCGACACCCGCTCACGCGGGCTGAGCGACTGGCTGTTCGGGGTTGACCAGGACTACACCATCAAGCTCTTTGGTCGCGCACCCTACAATGAATACTACGGCGATCTGCGCATCACTCTGGATACTGCCCCCTACGGCCAGGAGTTCCTCCAGCGTTCACTGATCATCATGGTCTCCGGTACTCTACGGGCCATGGCCATGGCCTTTATGCTGTATCTGCTCTATCACATCCTGCTGACCAAGCCGTTATCGCGGATTATTGAACACATCGCTGAGATCAACCCCGATCAGCCAGGCAAGAATCTGATCCCGATGTTGCCGGGGCACGAGCGCAACGAACTGGGCATCTGGATCAACAAGGCCAATCAACTGCTCGATTCGATTGAGCGCAACAGCAGCCGACGCCGCGAAGCCGAGGCAAACCTGCTGCACATGTCCCAGCACGACCATCTTACCGGCCTGCCCAATCGCAGCATGTTGCAGGAACAGCTCAATCGCATTCTCGCCGACGCAGGCCGCCGTCAGCGCGGCGTGGCCGTGCTGTGCTGCGGCCTGGATGACTTCAAAGAAGTCAACGAACAGTTCAGCTATCAAAGCGGCGACAGCCTGCTGGTAGCGGTGGCCGACCGCTTGCGTGCCAACAGTGCCCAGTTGGGCTGCCTGGCGCGCCTGGGTGGCGACCAGTTTGCGCTGGTCCAGACCGGCGTCAGTGAACCTTATGAAGCGGCCGAGCTGGCCCAGACCATTCTCGATGACCTGGTCCGCCCGTTCGAGCTTGGCGCCCATACCGTCAGCCTGCGCGCCACCATTGGTATTACCCTGTTCCCCGACGATGGCGACAACGCCGAAAAGCTGCTGCAAAAAGCCGAACAGACGATGATGCTGGCCAAGGCCCGCTCGCGAAACCGCTACCAGTTCTACATTGCCAGCCTGGACAGCGAAATGCGTATTCGCCGCGAGCTGGAAAAAGATCTGCGCGGAGCCCTGCAACGCAACGAATTCCACCTGCTTTACCAGCCCCAGATATGCTTCGAGAGCAACCAGGTGATCGGCGTCGAAGCCCTGCTGCGCTGGCAGCACCCCGAGCGCGGCCTGGTGCCGCCGGACTTGTTCATCCCACTGGCCGAGCAAAACGGTTCAATCATCGAAATTGGCGACTGGGTCCTCGACCAAAGCTGTAGGCAATTGCGTCAATGGCATGACAGCGGCTTCGGGCAACTGCGGATGGCGGTCAACCTGTCGACCGTACAACTGCACCATGGCGAACTGTCCAAGGTCGTCACCAACCTGATGCAGCGCTACCAGCTCCCGGCCCAGAGCCTGGAGCTGGAAGTCACCGAGACAGGTCTGATGGAAGACATCAGCGCCGCCGCAGGACATTTGAACAGCCTGAAGAAGGCCGGGGTGCTGATCGCCATCGACGACTTCGGTACCGGCTACTCGTCACTCAGCTACCTACGCGGCCTGCCGCTGGACAAGATCAAGATCGACAAGAGCTTCGTACAGGATGTGCTGGTTGATGTCGATGACGCCACCATCGTTCGCGCCATCATTCATCTGGCTCGCAGCCTCAACATGCAGGTAATTGCCGAAGGCGTGGAAACCCGAGAGCAGGAAGCCTATATCATTGCCCAAGGCTGCAATGAAGGTCAGGGCTATCTCTACAGCCGCCCGCTACCAGCCAACAGCCTGATCGACTGGCTGCGCAGCTATCAAAACGAGATGGCCAGGCAGACCGCAACCCAGTCCAACTGAAGCGTTTTAGCCAGCCTGAACCAGCGCCAGCAACAGCCAGCCACTGGCCGTAGCGCAAAGCAGAAATCCACCAAGACTCAACAGCGATGTCCGGCGCATGCGCCGACTCAGATGCTCTTCGTGGTGATCCGACAACAGAAACGGTAGCCCACGATGAGGTGGCTTACCCAGCGCATGCACCACCGGTGCCTGCCCCGCCACCCGGGCCTGACGTCGCGCCTCCTCACCGGCAGCCTGACGCACCTGCTCCCATTCGCGCTCATCCAGCCTTCCATCACCATTACGGTCGAACCGACTGAGCAGATCCGGGTAGTCAGCTTTCCACTGGCTGATGATCTGGCGGGCAATGGCCTGCTCATCAAACGCCTCACGCCCACCGCCACGGCTTTGAAACCAACCCAGGGCGTACAGGGTTTCGCCCTCCTGAAACCATTCCTCGGTATAGCGATAACGTCGCCCGAGCAGGCTGCTCATGATTCCGGTACGCACCGAGCGCCCAGCCGGCCATCGCTGGCTGCCTTCCCAGCGTTTACGCTGACGCGGATGTACTTCGGCCCCCAGCGGATTGATCCAGCAACTACCGGTTGCATCACGCAACAGAAACGGCCGTTCCGAGACACCCCGCTCAACGGTGCGCCAGTTGCTGTTCTTGCCCGAACGACGGTATTCCTCGACCTGAAACCGATACCACAGGCATGAGGTTTCGCTGAGCGGTGACAACAGCGGGGCATGACCGCCGGCATCGACTTGACCCTGTAACTCGACCAGCCCTTGAGCCGCCGAGCGAATCCGCGAGGTCGGGGTATCTTCAATCCAGCGCGCCCGGCGCAGCCGGGTCAGCCAGTTGTACAGTGTGATCAGGGTGAATAGCCCGGCCAACCCAACAGCCATGGCGTAATGCGGGTACGACAACAGCATGACGCCGTGCACATCAATCATGAAAACAGAGCCCGGATATCCACATCGGCCTTTTCAGCCTCAGAAAATTGCAGCAGATCAGCCGACGGAAAACTGAACATCCGTGCAATCAAGACATCGGGGAACTGTTCAATCCGCACGTTGTTGATGTTCACTGCCGCGTTATACAACTCACGCCGATCGGCAATACCATTCTCCAGACCGGTGATCCGCTCCTGCAGATGACGAAACGACTCATTGGCCTTGAGTTCAGGATAATTCTCGGCCAAGGCAAACAACTGACCCAAACCGGCTCGCAGTACGGTTTCGGCCTGCCCAAGTCCCTTGACGTCGGAACGCTCACGGGCCTGAGCCACGGCACCACGGGCAGCAACCACCCGTTCCAGCGTTTCCTGTTCATGCTGCATGTAGCGCCGGCAGGCCTCCACCAGTTTCGGCAACTCCTCATGACGCTGACGCAACAGTACATCGATATTGGCCCAGGCCTGGCTGACCGCATGCTTGATGCTCACCAACTGGTTGTACAACACGATGGCATAAAGTCCGGCAACTACCAGCACAGCAATAATTGCCCAATTAACGGGATTGGTCAGATCCATTAGCATCTCCCTCTATCGTTTGTCATTATCGGAACCTCTGCGGCGCCATTGCGCCAATTTTATGAGACGTTTTGCAACAGGCGGCACTGGATAATAGCCGCATTCGGCGCATAATAGGCAGCTTGCAACCTGCCCTTGTGCCGCACTACCTGGAAGGATCCGAAAATGTTGTTGCGCCGCTTCGTTGTCATGCTGGTACTGTTCTTTCTCGTGGTACTGGCCCTGGCCGCCTACAAAGGCTGGTCAATTTATCAGCAAATCCAGATGTTCAGCGCACCGCAGCCCCCGATTCAGGTAGCAGCGGCGGCCGCAGAACAAAAACTATGGGAAACCCGTCTGCCTGCGATTGGTTCGCTGACTGCCGCCCTTGGTGTGGAACTGACCGCCGAAGTCAGTGGCACCGTCGAACAGCTGCACTTCCACTCCGGACAGCGGGTCGAGGCCGGCCAGCCGCTGCTGAGCATGAACACCGCCGTTGAGCAGGCCAGCCTGAAAACCGCTCAGGCCCAGGCCGAACTGGCCCGACTCGAATTCAACCGGCAACAGAACCTGTTCGAGCGCCAGAGCATTTCCCGCAGTCAGTTCGACCAGGCCCGCTCTACCCTGCAACAGGCCAGCGCCCAGGTCGAAGAATTGCACGCCATCCTTGAGCGCAAACGCATCGTCGCACCGTTCAGCGGCCGCATCGGCATCAGCCAGATCGACCCCGGCGACTACCTGTCACCCGGCACCGTAATCGCCACATTGCAGAACCTCGAGGATCTGTTTGTCGACTTCTTCGTCCCCGAACAGCTATACCCGCAGTTGGCTCTGGAGCAGTCGGTACTAGTGCGGGTTGGGGCCTATCCGGGCGAAGAGTTCAAGGGTCAGATCGCCGCCATCAACCCCCGGGTTGAGACCGGTTCGCGCAATTTGCAGGTCCGCGCCAAGGTCGGCAATCCGGATGAGCGCCTGCTGCCCGGCATGTTCGCCGACCTGGAGGTGGTGATGCCGACTCCCGAACCGCAGATCGTGCTACCGGAAACCGCCATCACCTACACCCTCTATGGCAACTCGGTATACGTAGTCAAACCCCGGCAGGATGAGGCTGGCAACGAACTGAGTGACGAAGACGGCCAACCGCAACTGGAAGTCGAGCGACGGTTTGTCAAAAGCGGGGACCGGCGGGCCGGTGAAGTGGTCATTCTCGAAGGGCTTGAAGCCGGCGAACTGGTCATCACTGCCGGTCAGCTCAAGCTGGATAACGGTGCACATGTAAGCATCAACAACAGCAATCCCCTGTAAGGCGAACCCAGCATGGCTTTTACCGATCCTTTCATCCGTCGCCCGGTACTGGCGACGGTGATCAGCCTGCTGATCGTCCTGCTCGGCCTGCAGGCTTTCACCAAGCTGACCATCCGCCAGTATCCACAACTGGAAAATGCCCTGATCACGGTGACCACCGCCTACCCCGGCGCCAACGCCGAGGTCATTCAGGGCTACATCACCCAGCCGATCCAGCAAAGCCTGGCCAGCGCCGAAGGTGTCGATTACATCAACTCGGTCAGCCGCCAGAATTTCTCGGTGGTGCAGGTCTACGCCCGTCTGGGCGCCGATACCGACCGGCTGTTTACCGACATCATGTCCAAGGCCGCCGAAGTCCGTAACCAGTTGCCGGCCGAGGCTCAGGACCCGGTCATCAGCCGCCAGGCCGCCGACTCCACGGCGCTGATGTATGTCAGTTTCTTCAGCGAAACCCTGACCAACCCACAGATCACCGACTATCTGTCGCGGGTGGTCCAGCCGCGTCTGGCGACCCTGCCCGGCATCGCCGAAGCCGAAATTCTCGGCCAGCAGAACTTCGCCATGCGCCTGTGGCTGGACCCGGTACGCATGGGCGCCCATGGAGTGACGGCCAGCGATATCAACCAGGCCGTCAGCCGCTACAACTTCCTCTCCGCCGCCGGTGAAACCAAGGGCGAGTACGTGGTGACCAGCGTCAACGCCTTCACCGACCTGAAAGACCCGGAAGCCTTTGCCGCCATCCCGATCAAGACGGACGGCGACACCCGGGTGCTGCTCAGAGATGTTGCCCGGGTCGAACTGGGCGCGGAAAGTTACGACGCCATCAGCTTCTTTGACGGCATACCTTCGGTCTATATCGGCATCCAGGGCACCCCCACCGCCAACCCGCTGGAGGCCATCCAGTATGTGCGCGAGGCCATGCCGCTGATTGAGGCGCAGTTGCCACCAGAGCTGAAGCTGTCGATTGCCTACGATGCCACCGAGTTCATCCAGGCCTCGATTGACGAAGTGATCAACACCCTGGCCGAAGCCGTGGTCATCGTCATCGTGGTGGTATTCCTGTTCCTGGGCTCGCTGCGCTCGGTCCTGGTGCCGATCGTCACCATCCCGCTGTCGATGATCGGGGTACTGTTTTTCATGCAGTTGATGGGCTACTCGATCAACCTGCTGACATTGCTGGCCCTGGTTCTGGCTATCGGCCTGGTGGTCGACGACGCCATCGTCGTGGTGGAAAACATCCATAGGCATATCGAAGAAGGCAAGCCGCCAGTGCAAGCGGCACTGGAAGGCGCGCGCGAGATCGCCATGCCGGTGGTGGCCATGACCATTACCCTGGCGGCGGTCTACGCTCCAATCGGATTTCTCGAGGGCCTGACCGGCGCGCTGTTCAAGGAGTTCGCCTTTACCCTGGCCGGCGCCGTGATCATTTCCGGCATCGTCGCCCTGACCCTGTCGCCGATGATGTGCTCCAAGCTGCTGCGCCACGAGGAAAACCCCACCGGACTGGCCGCCCGCCTGGACAAGCTGTTCGACGGCCTGCAGCAGCGTTACCGGCACCTGCTGCACCACAGCCTCAACACCAAGAGTGTCACCCTGAGCTTTGGCGCGCTGGTCCTGCTGCTGATTCCGCTGCTGCTGGCCTTTACCCATAGCGAACTGGCCCCGGAAGAGGATCAGAGCATCATCTTCATGATGGCCAGCGCGCCCAAGAGCGCCAACCTGGAGTATCTGACCCACTACACCGACGAACTGACCCGTAAACTCAAGGAATTCGACGAGTATGAGTCGCACTTCCAGATCAACGGCTTCGACGGAGTGCAAAGTGGGATCGGTGGTTTTCTGCTCAAGCCCTGGGATCAGCGCGAGCGCAGCCAGATGGAGCTGCTGCCGATAGTCCAGCAGGAACTGGACAGCATCGCTGGCTTGCAGATCTTTGGTTTCAACCTGCCGTCGCTGCCCGGCACCGGTGACGGGCTACCGCTGCAGTTCGTGATCAACACCCCCAACGATTACGAAACCCTGCTGCAGGTCACCGAGCGAATCAAGCAACGGGCGCTGGAAACCGGCCAGTTCTATTTTCTGGATATCGATCTGGCATTCGACAAGCCGGAGCTCACCGTGGAAATCGCCCGCGAGAAAGCAGCCCAGATGGGCGTGTCGATGGAAGATATCGGCTCTACCCTGGCCACCCTGCTCGGCGAAGGGGAAATCAACCGCTTCACCATTGACGGGCGTAGTTACAAGGTAATCGCCCAGGTCGAGCGACCATTTCGTGACAACCGCGACTGGCTCAAGCATTACTACGTGCCCACCGCAGATGGTGACATGGTCGCGCTGGGCACCCTGATCACGCTGGGCGAGCAGGCCCGGCCAACCCAGCTCAGCCAGTTCCAGCAACTCAACGCAGCGCGGATTCAGGGAGTCCCCGGTGTCAGCATGGGCGAGGCGCTGAAAACCCTGGAGCAGATTGCCGCTGAAGAGCTGCCCCAGGGCTTCACCGTCGACTATGCCGGCGCTGCCCGCCAGTTCAAGCAGGAAGGTGCAGCGCTCTACATCACCTTCGGCCTGGCGCTGGCGATCATCTATCTGGTTCTGGCTGCCCAGTTCGAAAGTTTCCGCGATCCGCTGGTGATCCTGGTTACCGTACCGCTGTCGATCTGCGGCGCTCTGATCCCGCTGTTCCTCGGGTTCTCGTCGATGAATATCTATACCCAGGTGGGTCTGGTGACGCTGATCGGCCTGATCAGCAAGCACGGTATTCTGATCGTCGAGTTCGCCAACCAGTTGCAGCGTGAAAAAGGCATGGCCCTGCGCGAAGCAGTCGAAGCCTCGGCAGCGATCCGCCTGCGTCCGGTCTTGATGACTACTGCGGCGATGGTCTTCGCCATGATCCCGCTGCTGCTGGCCCAGGGTGCCGGCGCGGTCAGCCGTTTCGACATCGGCATGGTGATTGCCAGCGGCCTGACCATCGGCACGCTATTCACCCTGTTCGTACTGCCAGCGGTATACCTGGCGGTGGCCAAGCAGCACGAACAGGTCTGAGCGGGCTGAACTCGCATCGCTGCGGGCCGATGGCCCGGGCGATAGCGCGTTAGAAGGAAAAGCAAAGACGCTCTATCAAACACGGGAGCGACTATGCGCTCCCGGCGTCATGGCGAGCCGCGTAGCGGCGTGGCCATCCAGACTTACTGAAACAGCGACTCCCCGGTCAGCCCATGCTGCTCGAGAATATCGCGCAGGCGCTTGAGCGCTTCGACCTGAATTTGCCGTACCCGCTCGCGGGTCAGGCCGATCTCCCGGCCGACTTCTTCCAGCGTGCTGCTTTCATGGCCGCGCAAGCCGAAACGCCGGGTCACCACCTCACGCTGTTTCTCGCTCAGCTCGGACAGCCACTGGTCGATGCTGGAGTTGAGGTCATCATCCTGCAGCAGTTCACAGGGATCGGTGACATGGTCGTCGGTCAGGGTGTCGAGCAGGGTCTTGTCCGAGTCAGGCCCCAGCGACATGTCCACCGAGGCCACCCTCTCGTTTAGCCCGAGCATGCGCTTGACATCCTCGACCGGCTTGTCGAGCAGTTGGGCAATTTCTTCTGGCGACGGCTCGTGATCGAGCTTTTGAGTCAGCTCACGCGCAGCGCGCAGGTAGATGTTGAGTTCTTTGACCACATGAATCGGCAGACGAATGGTGCGGGTCTGGTTCATGATCGCCCGCTCAATGGTCTGCCGGATCCACCAGGTGGCGTAGGTCGAGAAGCGGAAGCCGCGTTCCGGGTCGAATTTCTCAACCGCACGGATCAACCCCAGATTGCCCTCTTCGATCAGATCAAGCAGGGTTAGCCCACGATTAACGTAGCGCCGGGCGATCTTCACCACCAGTCGCAGGTTGCTTTCAATCATGCGCTTGCGCCCGGCCGGGTCACCCTTCTGCGCCAGTCGCGCAAAGTGGACCTCTTCCTCGGGAGTCAATAGCGGGGAAAAACCGATTTCATTCAGATAAAGCTGGGTGGCGTCGAGTTGCTTGGTAAACTCGAACGCATTCTCGCGCTTGTGGTTACGCGGTGTTGCGGTCTTGGTGCGAGTATCAGAGCCTTCCATGTTGCCCTCCTCATCGTCCATGCCGTCGCCCTCGAATAGTACGACATCGTCCTCTACAACGTGTTCAGGCTCGTTATTATTATTGCGTGCCATTATTGCGTGCCCCATTCCAGTCGAATCACGATTCGGTACCAGATCCCGAAGGATCACAGCGGTCCCCCACAACCTGTCAGCAGGCCAAAGCATCACCCTCCTGGTAACCCTCCTAAGCCTATCTGGCAGCCTGCCTATAATCTATGACAACCATATTGCGATTATTTACCGGCCCTCACAGTTTGGGTAAATACGTCAAAGGATCAACCGGTTGACCCCTGCGACGTATTTCAAAATGCAACTTCACCCTGTCAGTGCCGGTACTACCCATCTCGGCGATCACCTGCCCCGCCTTGACCTGGTCCCCCTCATTGACCAACAAACGGTTGTTGTGGGCATAGGCACTGAGATAGGTGTCATCGTGCTTGATGATAATCATCTCGCCATAACCGATGAGACCACGCCCGGCATAGACCACCGCACCGTCTGCAGCAGCCTTCACAGGCTGTCCCAATTGGCCGGCAATATCAATCCCTTTATTCAAACTTCCGTTTGACTGAAACCGGGCGATCAACGGCCCTTGAGCTGGCCAGTTCCAACCGGACACCCGCGAAGGCACGCTGGGTGATGCTGGAGTGGCTGCTGGCGTAGCAGGACGGCTGGCCGGGGCCGGGGCGGTAGCTCTGGGCTGGGTGGCTGGAGCGGTTGTCCGGGGTGGCGTTGTCGCTGGCCGGCTAGTCGCTGCGGTCGTGGCTGGCCGCGCGGTTTGGGTAGTGCGCACGGGCGTGCCGACAGTACCTGGACGCAGGCTGATGCGCTGACCCGGGTAGATGGTATAAGGCGCGTTGAGGTTGTTGTTGGCGGCCAGCGCACGCCAATCCCAGCCGTAGCGGAAGGCGATTTGATACAGCGTCTCACCGCGCTGCACGGTGTGCTGGCCGGAAGTGACCTGTTGCGCCGTCTGGGCCCGCTGGCCACCGCGGCTGCGGTCATCGATCGGTACCGTGGTCGACGGTCCTGCGCAGGCAGCCAGCAGCCCGGCCAGCAGCATCAACCCCAACTGCCGCCCCCACGCCATTAGCGGTCCGCCCACCACAGACATCCCCATGACCCATTCAGCTCCTAACGGTTCCGCATCAGCGCTCGGCCTGGCGTCCCCAATATTCCAGTGTCAACACTAATACCACGGCAAGCAGCATCAACGCCAACCCACCCTGCCAGTAGGCTGGCTCACCGGTGAGCTGCTGAAACTGGGCCGGCCAGACATTGCTCTGCACCAACGGTTCAAGCTGACCCTGTGAGTTCTCACGCCAGCTCAGGGTCTGCTTCCACGGCCAGACTTTATTCAGCGAGCCAATCAACAAACCGGTCAGAAACGCCAGGGTGACACTGCGGGCATGGCTCAGCAGCCAGGACAGCAACCGCGAGAAACTCAGCAAGCCGGCCACGCAGCCCAGAATGAAGATTGCCAGCAACCCGACATCGAAGTTTTTGACCGCCTGCAACACGCTGGCGTACAGCCCCAGCAGCAACAGAATGAAGCTACCGGAAATACCGGGCAGGATCATCGCGCAGATAGCAATCGCTGCGCCCAGGAAGATCACCGGGCCGGTAACCGGTAACTGCAGCGGAACCGCCACGGTAATCAGATAGGCAAATACAGTGCCGAGCAGCAGAGCCAGCACGCTCCAGGCGCTCCAGCGTGGAATCTGCCGTCCAACCAGCAATACCGAGACCACAATCAGACCAAAGAAGAACGACCAGATCAGTTGCGGGTGCTGTTCCAGCAAGTAACTGATCAGTCGTGCCAGACTGGCGATACTGGTAAAGATGCCAGCCAGCAGAATGCACAGAAAGGTTCCGTCAATGGCCTGCCAGGTCTCGCGCACACGCCCACGGGCCAGCCACAGCAACTTGTTCGGCGTGCAGGCAGCAACCGCCGCCAGCAGCCGATCGTAGATGCCACTGATGAATGCGATAGTCCCGCCAGACACACCAGGCACCACATCCGCAGCGCCCATGGCCATGCCCTTGAGAAAAATGGCCAGAAAAGCCAGACCACGCTTGATCGGGTTACTCAAGAATTGATGGCTCCTGCCAACAAGGGAACAAAACGTACCGGTTCGACCTGCTGACGGATGAACTGTTCCCCGTCACGAATGATCAGGGTCAGGTATTGCTCACGCGCGCCTACCGGGATCACCATGCGGCCTCCGTCGGCCAGTTGTGCCAGCAGCTCGGCCGGCACTTCGGCCGGTGCTGCGGTAACCATGATCGCGTCATAGGGTCCGTACTGAGGCCACCCCCAGTTGCCATCGGCATGCCGAAACACCACGTTACGAATATTGATGTCCTTGAGCACCGCCTTGGCCCGCTCCTGTAGTGGCAGGATGCGTTCAACGGTAAAGACCCGTTCGACCACCTGAGCCAGAATCGCGGTCTGATAACCCGAGCCGGTACCGACTTCCAGCACCTTGTCCAGCGGCCCGCCACCGAGCAACAGCTCGGTCATACGCGCGACTATGTAGGGCTGCGACAGGGTCTGATTGTGGCCAATTGGCAATGCGGTATCTTCATAAGCCCGGTGCGCCAGCGCCTCATCAACGAACAGATGCCTGGGGGTACGGCGAATCGCTTCGAGTACCTGCAAGTTGCGGATGCCCTCCTCGAACAGCCGTTCCAGCAAACGTTCGCGGGTACGCTGCGAGGTCATGCCAATGCCGTGTTTATAAAGATCTTCGCGCACGCTCATATACCCAGGTCGTTCAGCCAGTCACCGAGGCGGTCGAATACCTCGAAATGGGTCTTGTCGATCCGCAGTGGCGTTACCGACACATAACCCTGCATAACCGCATGAAAATCGGTGCCGTCGCCACCATCCTCGGCATCGCCGGCCACCGAAATCCAGTAGCCTTCCTTGCCGCGCGGGTCGACCCATTTGACCGGTTTGGCAGCCCGCGCCCGGTGCCCCAACCGGGTTAGCTGAATGCCTTTGATATGCTCCAGCGGCAGGTTGGGAATATTGATATTGAGCACCGTTCGCGGCGGCAATTCAAGCTGCTCGTGGGCCGTTACCAGTTGCCGGGCGATGGCCGCAGCCGCTGGAAGATTGTCCGGCTGACGCCCGACCAGGGAAAAGGCCATGGCTGGTCGCGCCAGGAAACGTCCTTCCAGCGCCGCCGCCACCGTGCCCGAATAAAGCACGTCATCTCCGAGATTGGCGCCCAGGTTGATACCCGCGACCACCATGTCGACGCTATCGTCGAACAACGCATTGAGCCCCAGGTGCACGCAATCGGTCGGCGTACCATTCAAACCGATAAAACCGTTGTCCAGGGTGAACGGACGCAAGGGCTTGTCCAGGCTCAGAGCGCTGCTGGCACCGCTGCGGTCTTCGGCCGGAGCCACTACCACGCAGTCGGCATAATCCTCGAGCGCGCCATGCAGCGCCTTGAGTCCCGGCGCCAGTACGCCATCGTCATTGGCAATCAGAATACGCATCAGATATCACTTTGCAGGCTGCCCTGCGAGTTGCTGGTCAACTCAACCAGCTCACGCAATACCGCTGTAGCGAAACAGCCGGTCGGCAGGGTGAATTCAAGTTCAAGACAATCCGCTGACGGATAATGCCACGTCAGGCCGCTGATGGGGAGGCGCAAAACACGTCGCTCCTGCTTCAGGCCCGCGGCCGCCAGCCAGGCGACCAACTCGGGCTCGGCTGCCGCCTGCGTCAATTCCAGGGCTAGGGTATCGGCACCGACCGCTGGCTCGCCCTGCCCCCACAAGGGACCAGTGGGATGCAGATCCAGCGCGGCCAGCCGCGGGTCATCCGCTACCAGCTCAGTGGCCGGGAAATGGCTACGACTATCGGTAAAGGCCAACAGATCGCCGGGCAATACCTGATCCCAGCTTCCGGCCCCAACCCGCTCAGCCAACACCCGATTGAACAGCAGACTACGGGCGCTCGACAGCAGCCGCGAGCGCGTACCGCGGGCCGGTGGCAAGACCGCGCGCTGAGCCCAACTGCGCGCCTGTTCGATATTGCCGCCCTGATGGCCAAAACGCTGGGGCCCGACATAGTTGGGCACACCGGCGACCGCCAGTTGCTGCAAACGCTGCTCCAGAGCTGCGTGATCGGCCTGCAGTTCATGCAGGCGAATGAGGAACCGGTTGGCGCTGTGAGCGCCACGCTGCAGCTTGCGTCGATGCCGACCCTGAGCGCTGCAACGCAGCTCATCCGACCACAGCGCAGACAGATCCGGGTCAGCCTTGCCCGGTAGTTGCACACTGAACCACTGCCGAGTCAGGGCCTGGCGATCCTTGAGCCCGGCATAGCTGACATCACGCACAGCCACACCCGCCGCCCGCGCCAGTCGGCGGGCCACTTCTTCGGTATTGAGACCACGCTTTTCCAGCAGCAACCACAGATGCTCTCCCTCGCCGCTGAGCGGAATATCGAGCACTTCGGTTACCTGAAAGTCGTCCGGCGTAGCCTTGAGTCGCGCGCTGCCGCAAGGGGCGCCCCAGGCCCGGGGGCCAAGTAGTTGCTCTTCGGTCATCGGGGCAACAGCAGGGCCACAGCGTGAACGGCGATACCCTCCTCCCGTCCGGTGAACCCCAGCTTTTCGGTAGTAGTGGCCTTGACGTTGACCTGATCGAGCTCAACGCCCAGATCAGCAGCGATATGAGCACGCATGCTCTCGATGTGCGGCGCCATCTTCGGCGCCTGGGCAACGATGGTGGCATCGACGTTGCCGACCTGCCACCCCTTATCCTGCACCAGGCTCAGCGCATGGCGCAGCAGCACCCGGCTGTCGGCACCCTTGAAACGGGGATCGGTATCAGGAAAGTGCCGACCGATATCGCCCAGCGCCGCAGCGCCGAGCAAGGCATCGGTCAGGGCATGCAACAATACGTCACCATCGGAGTGGGCAATCAGCCCATGGTGATGAGCAATCCGAACCCCACCCAGGGTAATGAAATCGCCATCCCCAAAGCGGTGAACATCGTAACCGTGACCTATGCGCATTGCTTACCCCGCCTGCAGAAAACCGGGGGGTGATGTTACCCTGTTTACCCTCCACAAGGTAGGAGCGGCCTTGCTCCTGCCCCCCTTGTTTCGCGGCTGCCAGGCGCCCCTACTGAGGCTATTTACCGTGCGACCTAAGCATCAGTCAATGCACGAGCATGATGACGCAGGTGGTCATCAATGAAGCTGGCAATGAAGTAGTAGCTGTGGTCATACCCCGGCTGGCGCCGTAGCGTCAGCGGATGCCCGGCCTTCGATGCCGCCTGGACCAGCGCCTCAGGCTTGAGCTGCTCAAGCAGGAAACTGTCGTCCTCGCCCTGATCGATCAACAGCGGCAACTGTTGTTCGGCAGTGGCAATCAGCTCACAGGCATCCCAGGCTTTCCAGGCCTCGCGATCAGCCCCCAGATAGTTACCCAGCGCCTTGTGCCCCCAGGGGCAGTTGCTCGGATTGCTGATCGGCGCAAAGGCCGAGACCGACAGGTAACGCCCGGGATTCTTAAGTGCACAGATCAATGCCCCGTGCCCGCCCATCGAATGACCACTGATCGCGCGTCGATCCGACACTGGGAAGTTGGCCTCGATCAGCGCCGGCAACTCGCTGACAACATAGTCGTACATGCGGTAATGCCGTGCCCAGGGCTGCTCGGTGGCATTGACATAGAACCCGGCGCCCAAGCCGAAATCGTAGGCGCCTTCCGAGTCGTCCGGCACGCCATCGCCTCGCGGGCTGGTATCCGGCGCCACGATCACCAGCCCCAGCTCGGCGGCTAGCCGTTGGGCTCCAGCCTTCTGCATGAAGTTTTCATCAGTACAGGTCAGCCCCGAGAGCCAGTACAACACCGGCAGCGGCCCGCCCTGATCGGCCTGCGGCGGCAGGTAGATGGCAAAGACCATATCGCAGCCCAGCACCTGCGAGCGGTGCCGGTAGCGCTTGTGCCAGCCGCCAAAGCTTTTGTTGGCGGCAACCAGTTCCAGAGCCGTTGTCATGCCTGCTCCTTGAAATGAATCACCGTGCGAATGCTCTTGCCTTCGTGCATCAAATCGAAGGCTTCGTTGATCCGTTCAAGGCCCATGGTATGGGTGATGAAGGTATCCAACGGAATTTCGCCGGTCTGAGCCTTGGCCACATAGGACGGCAGTTCGGTCCGGCCCTTGACCCCACCGAAGGCGCTACCACGCCAGACCCGACCAGTAACCAACTGGAACGGACGGGTGCTGATCTCGGCCCCGGCTGGCGCCACGCCGATAATGGTCGACTCGCCCCAGCCCTTGTGGCAGCACTCCAGTGCCGCACGCATCAGTTGCACGCTGCCGACGCACTCGAAGCTGTAGTCCACCCCACCATCGGTCATCTCGACGATGACCTCCTGAATCGGCTTCTCGTGATCCTTCGGGTTGACGAAATCGGTGGCGCCCAGCTCCTCGGCAATGGCGAACTTGGACGGATTGATATCGACGGCAATGATCCGGCTGGCCCCTGCCATCTTGGCGCCGATGATCGCCGCCAGACCGATGCCACCCAGACCGAAAATGGCCACGGTAGCGCCAGCCTCGACCTTGGCGGTATTAAGTACCGCGCCGATCCCGGTGGTCACCCCACAGCCCAGCAGGCAGACCTTTTCCAGCGGTGCTTCTTTGGGAATCACTGCCACCGACACTTCCGGCAATACGGTGTATTCAGAGAAGGTCGAGCAGCCCATATAGTGGTAGACCGGCTCGCCGTTGTAGCTGAAACGGCTGGTACCGTCGGGCATCAGCCCCTTGCCCTGGGTGGTGCGCACCGAGCTGCACAGGTTGGTCTTGCCGGATTTGCAGAATTTGCACTCGCGGCATTCGGCGGTATACAGCGGAATCACGTGATCACCGACCTTGACCGAGGTCACGCCCTCGCCCACAGCCTCGACAATCCCACCGCCCTCGTGGCCGAGAATGCACGGGAACACCCCTTCGCTGTCCTGCCCCGACAGGGTGTAGGCATCGGTATGGCAGACGCCACTGGCAACGATACGCACCAGCACTTCACCAGCCTGGGGCGGCGCGACATCCACCTCAACGATCTTCAACGGTTCATTGGGGGCAAAGGCTACAGCGGCGCGAGACTTGATCATGAGGCTCTCCAGGGAGGGTTGGTGTTCAATTGCACCAGTGTAGTAGAACCACCAATCGTGGATAATCACCGAACCAACAAAACATTATTGCCGAGCAGGGATAATCATGAACCAATGGGAAGGCATCGATGAGTTCGTTGCGGTCGCCGAACTGGGCCACTTCAGCGGTGCCGCCACACGTCTGGGCGTGTCCTCCTCACACGTCAGCCGCCAAGTGGCCCGGCTGGAAGATCGCCTGCAGACCCGCCTGTTCTACCGCAGCACCCGCCGGGTCAGCCTGACCGAAGCCGGCCAGACCTTCCTCCAGCACTGCCAGCGGCTGATCGATGCCCGCGATGAAGCCCTGCAGGCGATCACCGACCTGGGCGGCGAACCCAAGGGTCTGTTGCGCATGACCTGCGCGGTCGCCTACGGCGAAAGCTTCATCATGCCGCTGGTCAACGAGTTCATGCAGCAGCATCCGCAACTGCGGATCGAGATGACCCTGACCAATCAGACCCTGGACCTGCTGCACGGCAGTTACGACCTGGCAATCCGCCTGGGCCGGCTGCAGGACTCCAGCCTGATCGCCACCCGTCTGGCACCCCGACGCATGTATCTGTGCGCCGCACCCAGCTACCTGGCCCGCTATGGCGCCCCGCACAGCCTGTCGGAACTGCCGAGACACAACTGCCTGATCGGCAGCAGCGATACCTGGACCTTCCAGCAGGATGGCCGCGAACTGCCGATCCGGGTACACGGCAACTGGCGCTGCAACAGCGGCCAGGCGGTATTGGATGCGGCGCTGCGCGGCTTCGGCCTGTGCCAATTGCCGGACTACTATGTGCGCGAACACCTGCGCAGCGGCGCCCTGCGCGCCCTGCTCAACCAGCACCAACCGCCGCATACTGCGGTCTGGGCGTTGTATCCCCAGCAGCGGCATCTGTCGCCCAAGGTCCGGCAACTGGTCGATCACCTCAAAGCCGGACTGGCCCAGCGCGCGGAATACCAGCAAGACTGAAAACACTGCTTTGTGATGGTGCAACGCCAGTAGGCGCTGCACTAAAAGGCAGAGCGACCAGCCAGACCATCACCCCCGCCTCCCGGCAAGCGCCCGGTTTAGCCGCATCCGGCGACTTGGCACAGTTTTTTCATTCCTCCAGAGAAAGTTTAATTCCTGAAACTCACCAGCCCTGCTGGTCAACAACCCTCTGGGGAGCCAAAACCGATGGATGGATTATCTATAGAAGTCGCCTACGCGCTGGATACCTTCTACTTTCTGATGTGCGCCGCCCTGGTGATGTGGATGGCAGCCGGCTTCGCCATGCTCGAAGCCGGACTGGTCAGGGCCAAGAACACCGTTGAAATCCTCAACAAGAATGCCCTGCTGTACGGCATCGCCTGCACCGTCTACCTGCTGGTCGGCTACAACGTCATGTACCCGGACAGCCCGATCAGCTCGGTAATCCCCAATCTCGGCTTCCTGCTCGGTGAGGACAACAGTGCCGAGGCCGTATTGGCCGGAGGTGATGACGCGCCCTACTACTCGAACATGGCTGACTTCATCTTCCAGGCGGTGTTTGCCGCCGCGACCATGTCGATCGTCTCCGGCGCCGTGGCCGAACGTATGCGTCTTTGGCCGTTCCTGGTGTTTGCAGTCTTCATGGTCGGTTTCATCTACCCGGTCGAAGGCTACTGGAAATGGGGTGGCGGCTTCCTCGACCAACTGGGCTTCCAGGACTTCGCCGGTTCAGTCGTGGTGCACATGGCTGGTGCTTCCGCCGCCCTGGCTGCGGTGATTCTGGTTGGCCCGCGTAAGGGCCGCTACGGCAAGAACGGCGAAGTCTTCGCCATTCCCGGTGCTAACCTGCCGCTGGCCACCCTCGGCATGTTCATCCTGTGGATGGGCTGGTTCGGCTTCAACGGCGGTTCGGAACTGAAGATCGCCAATGTCGAAGAGGCCAACGCAGTCGCCAAGATCTTCGTCAACACCAACGCCGCAGCCGCCGCCGGCATGGTCGTGGCAGCGCTGTTCTCCCGCGCCCTGTTTGGCAAGACCGACCTGACCATGACCATCAACGGCGCGCTGGCCGGTCTGGTTTCGATCACCGCCGAGCCGCTGGCACCAAGTGCCGGCCTGGCGGTAATGATCGGGGCCGTGGGTGGCATCGTCGTGGTGCTGTCGGTCCTGGCCCTGGACAAGTGCAAGCTGGATGACCCGGTAGGCGCCATCTCGGTTCACGGCACCGCCGGCATCTGGGGTATCTTCGCAGTGCTGCTGAGCAACGAAGACGCCACTTTCTTCGGTCAGTTGATCGGCACCGTGGTGACCTTCGCCTGGATGTTCGGCATGTCCTTCATCGTACTGCTGGCTATCAAGGCGGTGATGGGGCTGCGGGTCAGCGAAGAAGAGGAACTGGTCGGCATGGATCTGGAAGAGTGTGGCATGTCGGCCTATCCGGAGTTTGCCCCGGCCAGCCAGCCGATGGTCACCCCGCCCAAGGCGCCGGGTGCCCACAGCGAGGAACCGCTCGCCAGTGACAACCCACTGCCCACTGCCAAGTAACCGGTACACAGCAAAAAAGGGGCCGCAACGGCCCCTTTTTGCATACCCGCCTCAGACTCAGTTGTGCTGCTGGGCTCGCTGCTGCAGCTCAGGATCGGTTTGGATACGGGTGGCGATTTCGTTGTAACGCCCCACGTCCAGACCTTCATCCTGCACGGCTTCGACCATTTTCTCCTGAGCTTCCAGTTGCAGTGACTGGGCCTCTTCCTGGTTGTCTACCTGACCCAGGCGCTGGGAGAAATCATCGCGGATCTCGTTGACCTTGCTTTCAGCACTGACAAACTTCTCAAGATCAGCATCACTGACCGGTCCGGCAGCCTGCTGCTCAGGCTGGCCATACTGCTGCCCGGCGGCCGGTTCCTGGGCCTGGGCCATGGCCATAGGGGCGGCAATGGCGAACGAAGCAAAACCCATGGCGATAGTCAGTTTTTTCAAAGTAGTCATGCACTTCTCCTTTGTTGAAGTCACCCAACACAATCCAAGAGCCGTGCCAATTCACCAACAAAAACAACAACGCAATGATTTTAAAGGAAAAAACAATAAATACCGGAGATTTAAAGCACGCTTGGGCTGGCGATTCCCCCGGCAATAATGTATACATTTTAAACATGAGCAAAAAATACCCGTTCAGATTCAACACAGTTACCCGCCCCGTTGGCCTGCGACGCTTGAGCAGCCTGCAACGTACCCTGCTGCTGTTTGTGGTCCTGCCTTTGCTGATCCTTACCGCTCTGGGCATCCGCTTTGGCCTGGGCCAGGCCAGCCAGTTTCAGGAGCAACGACTGAAGAACGACCTGGAGCTGATCGGCCGGGCAATCAGCATTCCCGTCGGTGCCGCACTGGGGCAGGATGATCGCCAGGCCATCGAACTGGCCCTGGGTTCAGTGTTTGTGCTTGGCGAGGTCTATGGCGCCTCGGTGTTCGATGTCAACGGTAGCCGTATCGCCTCGGCTGGCATTACCGAAAGCGACCTCAGCCGCACCACCATTCCCGAACGGATCGTCGCCACCGGGGAAAAGCAGGAAGCCTATAGTCGGGTGGCCGGGCGCGAGTTGTTCTCACACTTTCTACCTCTGTTCGACAACACCGGGCAGATCAAGGGTCTGATTCAAATCACCCGCCGTGCCAGCGACTTCAGCCGGGCACTGGACCAGTTGAAGATCATCGCCTGGCTGCTCTGGGGGCTGCTCGGGCTGAGCATCCTTGGCGCCGTGCTACTGGGTCATTACGGCGGCATTGGCCGGCATGTCGACAAGCTGCTGGCCCATATGCAACGCGTCGCCCAGGGCGATCATTCACACCGGGCCGCGCTGGAGGGTCCAAGCGAGGTCGCCACACTGGCCGCCGGCCTGAACCAGATGCTCGACAGCATCGAACGCACCCAGCGTGAGCTTGATGAACACAGGACAGCCGAAACCCAACTGTTGGCCCGGCTCAAGGACAACGAAAAAATGGCCGCCATTGGCGGCATGGCCCGGGGCATCGCCCATGAACTGGGCGCGCCACTGAGCGTGATTGACGGCCGCGCCAGACGCCTTCAGCGCAGCGCTGAACTGGACGAGCAGCAGCAACGCCAGCTCGACGGCATCCGCTCTCAGGTAGCCCGCCTGACCCATACCGTGCGCCAACTCTTGGACTACTGCCGGCCCATGGCGCCGCAACCGCGCAGCCTGGAACCGGCCCTACTGATCGAAACCGTGACCGAAGCCATTCGCCCGGAACTGGAAGCCAGCGGCAAACAGCTCCAGACCGAGATTCCCACCGGGCTGCCGACGCTGACCGGCGATGCCGGGCGCCTGGAACTGGCCTTGCTCAACCTGTTGCGCAACGCTCTGCAGGCAGCCCGCCAAAGCATTCAACTCAGCCTCCAGACTGAAAGCGAACGCCTGCTGATCCTGATCCGCGATGACGGCCCAGGGCTGCCGCCCACGGTAGCGGTCGAGCAATTGCTGGAACCCTTCTTTACCACCAAATCCCCTGGCGAGGGCACTGGCCTGGGTCTGGCCATCGTCCAATCGGTTGCCGAAGAACACGGCGGCCAATTGGAACTGAGCAACGCACCCCAGGGCGGCTGCCTGGTTCGCCTGAGCCTCGCATTGAATCCGGAGAAGTCCCATGCCCCAACCTGAACGCATTCTGCTGGTGGAAGATGACAGCGGCCTGCGTGAGCTGCTGCAGGAAGAACTTGAGGCCGAGGGCTATCAGGTCAGCGCCTGCGCCGATGCCGAACAGGGCGCACAGCTTCTGGCCGAAATGCAACCAGACCTGCTGGTCAGTGATCTGCGCCTGCCCGGCGCTGACGGTCTGACCCTGCTGCAACCCAGCCGCCAGCTCAGCCGCCCACCGGCAGTACTGATCATCACCGCTTTTGGCTCAGTACAACAGGCGGTTCAGGCGCTCAAGGCAGGTGCCGATGACTTTCTCACCAAACCGCTGGAAATGGATCATTTCCTCCTGACCGTCAGCCGGCTGCTGGAAAACCGCCGGCTGCGCACCGAAGTCCAGCGTTACCGCTCGATGCTCGCCGTCGAGCAGTTCAACGGCATCGTCGGCCAGAGTCCGGCCATGCAGCAACTGTTTCACCAGATCCGCCAGATTGCCCCGGCCGACGGTCCGGTGCTGATCCAGGGCGAAAGCGGCACCGGCAAGGAACTGGTCGCCCGCGCCCTGCACGACCTCAGCGCGCGCAAGGACAAGCCCTACCTTACGGTCAACTGCGGCGGCATACCTGGCGAGCTGATGGAAAGCGAATTCTTCGGCCACGCCGCCGGAGCCTTCACCGGCGCCCGGCAGCAACGCGCCGGACTGTTCCAGCAGGCCAACGGCGGCAGCCTGCTGCTCGACGAACTCGGTGAAATGCCGCTGGCACTACAGGCCAAGCTGCTCAGGGCCCTGCAAGACGGTCGCGTCCGCCCGGTCGGCAGCGATCATGAAATTCAGGTCGACGTGCGGGTCATTGCCGCCACCAACCGCAATCTGAGTGACGCAGTTGCCGCCGGCGAGTTCCGCGAGGATCTGTTCTACCGGCTGGAAACCTTCACCCTCCAGGTGCCCCCGCTACGCGCTCGGGGCGATGATATCCAGCGCCTGGCCGAGCTGTTTCTGACCCGTTTCAACACCCGGCGCCAGCGACGTATTCGCGGGTTTACCGATGAAGCGCTGGCGCTGTTGCACAGTTATAACTACCCCGGCAATGTCCGCGAACTGGAAAATGCCGTTGAGCGTGCCGCCACTTTCTGCAGCGGTCCCTACATAGACACCGCTGACCTGCCCCAGCGCATCCGTGACAACAGTGGTGAACAGGAAACGTCCAGCCCCAGTCAAGGCCCGGCCTTCAACCTCCCGCTCAACCAGGACCCGAGCGGCCTGCCCGACCTGGAAAGCGTCCAGCGCCAGTACATCCACCAGGTACTAAAAGCCACCGGCGGCAACAAGCGCAAGGCCGCCGAGATTCTCGGCATCACTCGTCGCACGCTGTATCGCTGGCTGGAATGACTGACGATTCCGCTGCTGATTGACAGTGTCGCCACCTGAGTCTGGCGGCTAGTCTGGCGACAACCCGTACAGGAGTGTCACCATGGCTTTCGTCAAACCCTTCTTCGATGTCGGGCTGTTCAGCAACCGCGCTGAACAGCAGCAACAATTCTGGTCCGAACAGGTCGGCCTGAGTCTGGACCACACCCTCAAGCTCGGTGGCGGCGTACTGCAACACCGCTACCAGACCGACGCCGCCGTCATGAAAGTGAATGTCGCGCGGGATCCTCTGCCGCCTGGCAGCGACGGCCCGCTGCAACAGGTGCTGGTCGCCTGCTCCGGCTGCACGTCAGTCGAATCGCTGCGCGACCCTGACGGCAATCGTATAACCCGGGTGCCGCCAGGCCACAGAGGCATTCAGGGTCTGGCCGTGGAGCTGCAGGTAGCCGATGTGGCTGCCAGCAGTGCCTATTACCAACAAGTGCTGGGGCTAACGCTGCAAGCGCCTGGGGTTCTCACCTGCGGCCAGGGCCTGGTGTTTCTGCAACAGGGTCAGCCCGCCAACCCGTCCGGCCCAACGCCCCTGGCAGCCACCGGCTTGCGCTACCTGACCCTGCAAGTGCCCGACTGTGACGCCGCCTATGCCCAGGCGATCGCCGCAGGAGCCACTTCTGGCCGTGCGCCGGTGACGCTCGGCAGCACCGCACGGATTGCCTTCGTCATAGACCCCGACGGCCTCTGGATCGAGCTGTCCGAACGCGCCTCCTTGACCGGCAAGGCTGTCTGAAAGGCCCCAGCCCCGACGCACTCATTTACAGATTCTTTACCGAGCTCCAGCTCCCAGTTGACACTGGGGGCTTTACACTTGGCCCATGATCACTCTCTGGACCAAGCAATGAGCGCCGCAAAACCCAATCGCAAACGTCGCACCCCCTGGATCATCGCCATCGCCGTGGCCGCTATCGGCCTGTCTGGCTGGTACTGGATCAGCAATGGCCAGGGTAACCCCGAGTACACCGTTGTCAGCGTCACGCGTGGTGATATCGAAGATAGCATCACTGCCCTCGGTACTCTGGAGCCGCTCAATTATGTCGACGTGGGTACCCAGGTTTCCGGCCAGCTCAAGGTTCTGCATGTCGAACTCGGTGATCAGGTCGAGCAGGGGCAACTGCTGGCCGAGATCGATCCGACCGTGTATCTGGCCCGGGTAGAAGCCAGCACCGCGCAACTGGCCAATCAGCAGGCCCAGCTCAAGGACCGCGAAGCCCAGCACGATCTGGCCCGACTGCAGGCTGAACGGCAACGCAACCTGTTCCGGGAAGACGCCACCAGCCGCGAAGCACTCGAGACTGCCGAAGCCAGCCTGCGCTCAGCCGCCGCCCAGATCGATGTGCTCAAGGCTCAGATCCGCCAGACCGAATCAAGCCTCAAGGCCGACCAGGCCGATCTGGGCTATACCCGGATCTACGCCCCGATGACCGGCACCGTGGTTCAGCAACTGGCCAACCAGGGCCAGACCCTGAACGCCAACCAGACCGCGCCGGTGGTGGTACAGATTGCCGACCTGTCGACCATGACCGTGCGCACCCAGGTATCCGAGGCCGACATCAGCCAGCTCCGCGTCGGCATGCCGGCCTACTTCTCCACTCTCGGCCAGCCGACCCGGCGTTGGGAGGGCGAGCTGCGCCAGATCCTGCCGACCCCGGAAGTGATCAACAACGTGGTGCTGTTCAACGCCCTGTTCGATGTGCCCAATCCTGGCGGCGACCTGCTGCCGCAAATGAGCGCCCAGGTGTTCTTCGTCCGCGCCGCCGCTGACAATGTACTGACCGTGCCGGTGTCCGCCCTGCGTCAAGTCAGCCGCGCTGAACGTGGCCAGGGAGCTCCGGCCCGTCAGGACGGCCAGCAGCGCCCCCAGCGTCAGGCCGAAGGGGCGGACCAGGGTGAGCAAGGCAGTCGCGGCCGCCCCTATGAAGTACAGGTGCTGGACGCCCAGGACCGCCCGCAGAACCGCATGGTACGTATCGGCGTGCGCACTCGCGTGCTGGCCGAGGTTATCGACGGCCTGGAAGAAGGCGACCGGGTGGTAACCGGCAACCTGCGCACCAGCACTCAAAGCAGCCAGCCGCAAGGCGGCCCGCCGCGCAGGTTCATGTAATCATGAGTACCCCACTGATCCGCCTCGAAGGCATCGGCAGAACCTACCGCAATGGCGAATTGGCCACGACGGTGCTGCGCGACGTCAATCTGGACATTCAGCAGGGCGAATTCGTCGCCATCATGGGTACCTCCGGCTCCGGCAAATCGACCCTGATGAATTTGCTCGGCTGCCTGGACCAGCCCAGCACCGGACGCTACCTGTTCAATGGCGAGGATATTGCCCAGTTCAGCAGCGACGAGCTGGCCAGCCTGCGGCGCAAGACTTTTGGCTTCATCTTTCAGAGCTATCACCTGATCCCCTCGGCCACCGCCACCGAGAACGTCGAGGTACCGGCCATCTACGCCGGCCTGCCGCGTGAACAACGGCACCAGCGGGCCCAGGAACTGCTTACCGAACTGGGCCTGGGCGAACGCCTGAACAACCGGCCCAGCCAGCTTTCCGGTGGTCAGCAGCAACGGGTATCGATCGCTCGGGCGTTGATGAACGACGCCCAGGTGATCCTGGCCGACGAGCCCACCGGCGCACTCGACAGTCAAAGCGGCCGCGACGTACTGGCCCTGCTCAAACAACTGCACCAGCGCGGCAAAACCGTCATCGTGATCACCCATGACCGCGACGTGGCCAGCCATGCCGACCGGCTGATCGAAATCAGTGACGGCCAGATCATTCATGACAGCGGCAACCCGACGCCGGAGCAGCAGGCCCCAGTCACACTGGAGGCCGACGAAGATCACCCCGCCAGCGCCGCCCTGGCCGATACCGGCGAGGCCGTGCGCATGGCCCTGCGGGCACTCAAGGCCAACCTGTTCCGCACCGTACTGACCCTGCTTGGCATCGTCATCGGCGTAGCCTCGGTGGTGGTGATGCTGGCGGTCGGCAACGGCGCCCGCCAGGAAGTGCTGGATCGCATCAGTTCGATGGGCACCAACCTGCTGCTGGTACGCCCCGGTGCGCCCAACACCCGGCGCTCGCAGGACGGCTCCACCAACACCCTGACCGTGCAGGATGCCGAACAGGCCGCCCTGGTCGACAACGTGGTCGCCGCCGTGCCGGAAATGAACGGCCGGGTCACGGTGCGCAGCGGTAACACCGACTACCAAACCCAGGTCACCGCCACCAGCGCCGACCTGCCCATCGCCCGCGACTGGCCGGTGGCCTCGGGCGTGTTCATCAACGACGAGGACGACCAGCGCTATGCCGCCGTCGCCGTGCTCGGGCATACTGTGGCCACCAACCTGTTCGGCAATGCCGACCCGATTGGTGAATACGTGCTGATGAACAATGTCCCGTTCCAGGTCATCGGGATCATGAGTGAAAAAGGCGCCGCCCCTTGGGGAGCCGATCAGGACGACGTGGTCTTCGTCCCGCTCAACACCGGCAGCCTGCGCCTGATCGGCCAGCGCTACCTGAACTCGATCACCGTCATGATCGACGATCTGCGCCAGGCAGATGCCACCCAGGAAGCGGTGTTCCAGGCCATCCTGCAGTCGCATGCCGGGGTCGAAGACTTCCAGATCCGCAACATGGCCTCACTGCTGGAAAACGTCGCCCAAACCCAGAACACCTTCACCGTGTTGCTCGGCTCGATCGCCGCCATTTCCCTGCTGGTAGGCGGCATCGGCGTAATGAACATCATGCTGGTCAACGTCACCGAACGCACCCGCGAGATCGGCATCCGGGTCGCCACTGGCGCCCGCACCAGCAACATCCTCCAACAGTTCATCGTCGAGGCCGTGGTGGTCTCGGCCATTGGCGGCGCCCTGGGCGTGATCGGCGGCCTGGCCTTTGCCGGCGGCCTGCAGTTCTTCGGCACTGCCATCCAATTTACAACCGGCCCGGTACTGCTGGCCTTCGGCTGCGCTTTCGCTACCGGCCTGATCTTTGGCTACATGCCCGCCCACAAGGCGGCGCACCTTGACCCTGTGGTGGCTCTCAGTGCGGATTAAACCGACTCTTCTTAAACCGACTCTGATCACCGCAGCCCTGGCCCTCAGCGGCTGCGCCATCAACGCGCCGCTGCCAGACGCTCAGATTGCTGCGCCGGTCCAATGGAGCCAGCCAGCTGATCAGTCAAGCTGGCCGACCAGCGCCACCTGGGACAGCTACGGCTCTGCCGAACTCCAGGCGCTGCTGCAACGCGCCCGCACCAACAACCTGGATCTGGCCAGCGCCGCCAGCCGCCTGGTGCAGGCCGATGCCCAATTGCGTCAGACCGGCGCCAGCCTGCTACCTCAGGCCAGCGGTGGCCTGGGCACCACCCGCAGTGACAGCAGCCGAACCGATGCCAATGGCGACAGCAGCCGTACCAGCTACAGCGCCAGCCTGAATGTCAGCTATGAAGTCGACTTCTGGGGCCGCAACCGCAATCTGGTGGAGTCGGCCCGGGCCAGCCTGGACGCCAGCCGCTTCGACTACTCGACCCTGATGCTCAGCATCGAGGCCAGCGTCGCCAACACCTGGTTCCAGCAGTTGGAAACCGAACGCCGCCTGCTCCTGGCGCGCGAGAATCTGGCAGCCGCCGAGCGGGTACTGGTACTGGTCGAAGCCCGTTACCGCTACGGCGCTGCCGACAGTCTGGAACTCAGCCAGCAGCGCACCCTGGTCACCCAGCAGCGGGCCAGCCTGCCAAGCCTGGAGCAGCAACAACTGGCCCTGCGCAACGCCATGGCCCTGCTGCTCGGCGAAGCACCAGACGCCGCCCTTCCGGTTCCCGGCGACCTGCAAAGCCTCCAGTTCCCGGCTATCGAAGCCGGCTTGCCGGCCGAGCTGTTGCAGCGCCGCCCGGACATCCGCGCCAGCGAAAGCCGGCTGGTCGCCGCTAATGCTGATCTGGGCGCCGCCCGCGCAGCCCTATACCCCAGCATTCAGTTGAGCGGCCAGTACGGCGCCCAAAGCCTGGCGCTCTCGACCCTGGTCAACAACCCAGTCACCAGTTGGTCACTGGCCGCCGGCCTGACCCAGCCGATTTTCCAGGGCGGGCGCCTGCGTGCCCAGGTAACCCAGGCCGAAGCCCGGCAGGAAGAACTGCTGATCGACTATCAACGCAGCATACTGAGCGCCTTTGGCGAGGTGGACACCGCCCTTGGCGCCCTGCGTCAGGCTCAGGTGCGTCACGACTATCTGGCCCAGGCCACCGAAGAAGCCGAACTGGCCTTCCGCCTGGCCGAAACCCGTTACCGCGCCGGTGCCATCACCCTACAAACCCTGCTCGACACCCAGCGCACCCTGTTCCAGAGCCAGGACAGCCTGACCCAGCAACGCTCAGCCTGGCTGCAGGCCAGCGTTGATCTGTTCCGGGTACTGGGCGGCGGCTGGGCCGAAACCAGCGATAGTTGAGCGGCCGCGCATGCGCCCAACAAAAAAGGCCCCATCGGCGTATGCCGTGGGGCCTTTGCTTTGCTCTACCCTGTGATCAGAGCTTGTCGCTGAAGTCGCGCAGCTCCTGCTGGGCCTTCTCCTTGGTCCAGCCATAGCGTTCTTGCAGCTTGCCGGCCAGATAATCGCTGTGGCCTTCGACCACATCCAGATCGTCGTTGGTCAAGTTGCCCCAACGTTCCTGAATCCGGCCGCGCAACTGCTTCCACTTACCCTTGATGATGTCGCTGTTCATGTTGCCTCCTGGTCGATTGAACCGGGCCGGGAGTCTCCCGGCCCACGGTGTCATGACTTATTCGGCTACTTGCAGAGCGTCAGCGGAAACGTCCTGGACGCCCTCGATGTTTCGGGCAGCGCTAATGGCCAGATCACGCTCGGCCTCGGTGGCCACCACACCCGACAGCGTCACCACGCCCTGGTTGGTCTCAACCCCGATATCCATCGCGCTCAAAGCCGATTCGGCAACGAAGCTGGATTTGACCTTACCGGTGATCCAGGTATCCGAAACACTCTGCTGAGCAGAGTCCATGGCATCAGCAGCCCTGTCGCGGGTAGTGTATTCATCGGCATGTACGCTGGCGGACATGGCAAGACCCAGCGCAGCGGCAGTCAGGGTGGCAATGGCAAAACCTTTGGTAGACGTTTTCATGGATTCAACTCCTGTTGCTTTCCAGTCAACTCTGCAACTCAAAACAAGCTGCAGGCTCACAGAGACTGTCGCAAGCCCTGTGCCAACTCGGAAAACAACACAAAATACATATTTTTCAACAACTTAAAGAAAACGCAAAACTGCCTGAATCGTGCAATTCGCCGAATCGGCTCGCCTCCGGCCGTGCAAATTGCATGACTCCCCCCGGACTCCAGCTAGCCGCAGCCGAACGACGGCGGTAAGCTACCCATCCCGAGAGCACACGGGCAGCTCCCCGGCGGGCAGCGCTTATCAACCGGCTCTCAACCTGCTTTCAGCCAAGGGAGAACACCGTGTCAGCCATCCTGCACATCGCCACCCTGTGCAATCGCCAGTTCCAACTGCATCCGGCTTCACTGCGTCAGGTAATCGTGCATCTGGATGGCCTCGACGTCCTGTGCAAGACCCTTGGCGTCACCCCGATCAGCCACTTCATCGACCTCACTGCAGTGGAATTCGAAGAAGCGGCAGCCCTGGCTGGCGACACCAATACCTCCAGCAGCCCCGATCCGGAAACCGGGCTTGCCTATGGCATCGAAGACATGGAATGGCTGCCGATCAGTACCGGCATGATCAGTTTTGAAGCCCTGATCAGCCATCTGCAGCGCAACCACCCGAAAGAACTGAACGGCGCACCGTTGACGCAGCTGGTGGAAGAACTGCAACGCTGCGAAACAACCCTGGCACCGCTGGAGATCGAAGGCGGGCAATTCAATTTGAGCGCCTGCACCCCCGCGTAGCGTTTGATAACTGGCGCCCATGAATGCTGGCAGTTTGACGTCAATCAGATGATGAACTAGCGTCAAGGAGGGTAACTGACCCATCAGTCATAACGATAATGAATGCGCTCATCGGAGGAGCCATAGCCATGCTCTTCGCACGCTCGCAACACCACCAGCAACAGTTGGCGGCACAACAGTCACAGATCGAGCAGTTGACGCTCGAACTGCGAGCCATCCGCAGCAACGTCGCAGTCATCGAGTTCACTCCCGACGGCCAGGTACTCAACGCCAACGCTCTGTTTTTGCAGGCCAGCGGTTATCCGCTTGAACAGATAATCGGTCAGCATCACCGCATGTTCTGTGAGCCAGACACCATCAAAGACCCGGCCTACGCCAGCTTCTGGCAGCAACTGGCCAGCGGCCAGAGTCAGCACGGCACCTTTCTGCGGCGGCGCAAGGACGGCTCCACCCTGTGGCTTGAAGCCTCGTACTTTCCGGTGACTGACGATAGCGGCAAGGTAATCCGGGTGATGAAGATCGCCAAGGACGTTACTGCCAACCAGCAGGCACTACGCGCCAAGAACGCCCTGTTCACCGCCCTCGACCGCTCACTGGCGGTGATCGAGTTCACCCCGGACGGGCACATCCTGCACGCCAATAACAACTTCCTAGCCACTACTGGCTACACCCTGGAACAGATCGTCGGCAAACACCACCGGCTGTTCTGTCATGACAGCTTTTACCGCGACAATCCCCGCTTCTGGGAGTCGCTGGCTGCCGGACAATTTTCGTCCGGACGCTACGAACGACGCCACGCCGCAGGTCATACCATCTGGCTGGAAGCCACCTACAACCCGATCCTCGATGACAGCGGCAAGGTGCAAAAGGTAATCAAGTTCGCCGCCAACATCACCGAACGCGTCAACCGCGCCTTGCGGGCCGGCGAAGTAGCTGCCTCAACCTCTGAAGAAGCCTCGCGCATTACCGTGCAGGCCAAGCAGGCTCTTGAACAGGCAGTTGCCGCCTCAGACCGTATCAGTCTGCAAGTCGAGCAGGCCAATGCCATCAGCCAGCGCCTGCAGGCCCAATCTGACAACATCAACGAGATTGTCACCACCATTCGCAGCATCGCCGACCAGACCAATCTGCTGGCCCTCAACGCCGCCATCGAAGCCGCCCGCGCCGGCGAGTCCGGGCGTGGTTTTGCCGTGGTCGCCGATGAAGTCAGAACCCTGGCCGGACGCACCAGCAAGGCCACCAGCGAAATCGCCAGCGTGGTCAGCGCCAATGCCGAACTGATCGCTCAGGTCGGTCAACAGATGGGCCAGATCAGCGACTCGTCGCACCAGGGCCATGAGCTGGTGGCCTCGGTGAACGCCGGCATCGCCGAGGTCGAACAAGGCGTGCAACACCTGGCCGAAACCATCCACCAGATCGTTTCCTGACAGCACTGGCAGGTGCTGTCAGGCACTGATGCTCCACAGAGAACGTAAGAAAACAGGAAATGAGCCTGTTTAGCGATAACAGAGGACTGCAATCAGGCTCGCGATAGCACCCACACCCAATGAGAACCAAGGTTCGCCGGGCGACAGCAGACTCATCCACCCCCACGACAAAAGTGCGCCCAGCACCATCGTCAGCGGCAGCACCTGATGCCAGTCCCAGCGCAGCCGCATCACTCCGTGCAAACAACCCGTTAGCAGTGCCGGCACGCCCCCTAACACATACCCCGCCATCACAATAACCAGAAAGACCCGGTACTCATTCACTGCCAACTCGCCTAGAAGCTGCACCATAAATGGCCCAATCACCAACAAAGTCCCGAACAAGGGTCCTATCAACGCAAAACACAACCCTGCACGCAGTACTGGCCAGACTGACTCTCGCGACATGCCTCACTCCCTGGCTAAAAATCAAAAGCGACACTTTACCGCTCGCAGCGCAACCGGCAAGCCCCGCCGCCTGATCACTGAGCAAGATCCACAATCTCATAGCGCAGCATGCGTATTACCCCTCAAAAATGGCAGAAACAACACTTACCACTAGACCGACCGGTCTACATACTATTCCCATGAAAACCCATGACACCAAACAGCGTCTGATTCTTGCCATGGTCGATGCGCTTCAGCGCAAGGGCCTGCACGGGGTTGGTCTGAACGAATTGCTTGAACGTGCAGAGGCGCCCAAGGGTAGCCTTTATCACCACTTTCCCGGCGGCAAGACCGAGCTGGCGGTGGCGGCCATTGAGCATATCAGCCGCAAGATCGACGTTTTCTTTGTGCAGTTGTTCAACGAGCAGCCCGACCCGTTGCAAGCCATGGAGCGCTGGCTGGAGAGCATGCTTGAGCAACTGGAACACAGCCGCTTCGAGCGCGGCTGCCCGCTGGCGACCATTGCCCTGGAAAGCACCCCGGACGATGTCGAAATTCGCGCCGCCCTGGCCCAGACCTTCGCCAGCCTGCGCACCGCCCTGGCCAAGCAACTGCACGGTTTGGGCTTTGCTGCAGAGCAGGCCGACAGTTTCGCCAGCCTGTATATCGCCCTGTACGAGGGCGGCCTGCTGCAGGCCCGTGTCGCCGGCAGCGGCGAACCGCTGAAACAGGCCAGTCAGGCCCTGTTTCGGCTCATCCATCATTACCCGCGAGATACCAGTCATGACCACAGAACTGCCGCAGATCAGGCGTGAAGACTTCCGCCTGCTGGCTACCGACGGCTACCCGCTGGCCGCCAGCATCTACCATGCCGAGCAACCCAAGGCCCACTTGCTGGTTGGCGCGGCGACCGGCGCTCCGCGCGGCTTCTATCGACGCTTTGCCGAATACGCCGCGCAGCAGGGCTTCTCTACCCTGACCCTGGACTATCGCGGCATTGGCGAATCCAAGCCCGACAACCTGCGCGGCTTCGACATGCACTATCTGGACTGGGCGACCAAGGATCTGGCCGCCGCGCTGGACTACCTGCACCGGCCCGAACTGCCGCTGTTCATGGTCGGCCACTCGTTCGGCGGCCATGCCTTTGGCCTGTTGCCCGGCCATGAACGGGTCAGCGGCCTCTATACCTTCGGTACCGGTGCCGGCTGGCACGGCTGGATGCCAGGCGTCGAACGTTATCGGGTGGCGTTCATGTGGAAAATTGTTGCCCCGCTGATCGTCGCCAGCAAGGGCTATCTGGCCTGGGCCCGGCTGGGTATGGGCGAAGACCTGCCCAAGGGCGTCTACACCTGGTGGAAACGCTGGTGCAGCTTCCCACGCTACTTCTTCGAAGATCCCAGCATGGCGGGCATTGACGAGCAGTTCGCCCAGGTACGCACGCCGATCATTGCCGCCAACAGCCTGGACGACCTCTGGGCCCAACCGGCCTCGCGTGAAGCCTTCATGGCCGGCTACTGCAATGCCCCCTATCAGGCCCGCGATATCGACTCACAGGCCGAAGGCCTGGGCACTATTGGCCACATGGGCTACTTCCGCGGCAACGCCCAGCCACTCTGGGACGAAGCATTGAACTGGTTCCAACAACTACAGGGTCAGGCCCAAACGGCCTAACAGGAGACACCATGAATCCGAAAAACATGACCGGCCTGGAAATCATGCAGGCCTTCGCCCAGGGGCTGTTTCCCCGCCCCGGCATATCCAGCACCATGCCGATGGACATGCAGCATGTGGAAGCCAACCGCGTAGTTTTTGCCGTCACCGCTGATGAGCGCCACACCAACCCGCTCGGCGGCGTCCACGGCGGCTTTGCCGCTACCGTGCTGGACTCGGTCACCGGTTGCGCCATCCATACCGCGCTGGCTGCGGGTGAAAGCTATGGCACCATCGAACTGAACGTGAAGATGTGCAAGCCCGTCCCCTTCAACAAAACCCTGACCGCCGAAGGCAAGGTCATCAACATCACCTCACGCCTGGCCATCTCTGAAGGCAGCATCCGTGATGAAAACGGCACCCTCTACGCACATGCCACTGCCACCTGCATGATCCTGCGCTAAGACCAAGGGATACCCAAAACGCCTCAAGAGGCGCTCCGCGATGTGGCAATCCAGACTTTTACCAAGCGACTGGATTGCCACAGGCCGAAGGCCTTCGCAATGACCGCAACGGTCGAAGCTTTTTCCGAAAAATCTACTTCCTCAGCGAAGCTGAATCTGCAACAGACTGTGCTGCCACCATACTCAACCGCAGCCACAGTGTGGCCATAGCCACCAGAAGAACCGGCAGCAGCATCACCAGATTCAGCACCTGCCAGCCAAGATGATGCATCAGTGCTCCGGACAGCAACGAGGCCAGAGCCACCAACGAGAAAATGGCCAGATCGTTGACGCCCTGCACCTTACCGCGCTCGGCCTCGGAGTGCACTGTGGACAGCAGAGTGCTGCCACCGACAAACAGGAAGTTCCAGCCGATACCCAACAGCACCAGCGCGACCCAGAAATGCGCCAGGCTGACACCGAGGTTGGTCACCAGCACCGTACCAGCCAGCAACAGCGTCCCTAGCTGCAGAATGCGCACCACACCAAAACGTGCAATCAGGCTGCCGGTGACAAAGGACGGAGCGAACATGCCCAGCACATGCCATTGCATGATGAAGGCGATCTGGGCCATCTCAAAGCCCTGCGCACGCATGGCCAGGGGCGTTGCCGTCATGACCAGCGCCATGATTGCGTAGCCCAGGCCACCGGCCAACCCGGCAACGATAAAGCTCGGCTGGGCCGCAATCGTCACCATCGGCCGTGAGACCTCGCCTGGCTGGGGCTCACCACTGACCGGCACTCTGAGCTGGGTCAGCAGCACAATGGCCAACACAGCCAGCAAGGCGATAATCAGATAAGGCCCAGCTGACGGCACATCAGGAATCAGATCAATAGCCGAGCTGGCATTCCATGGACCGAGAAAGGCCGCCAGCACCCCACCGGCCATCACAAAAGAAATCGCCCGGCTGCGAAAGGCCGGGCTGGCGACATCCACCGCAGCAAAGCGGTAGTAGGTCGCAAAGCCCTGGTACAACCCCAACAGCAGATTGCCGGCGCAAAACAGTACAAACGAGCCTTGGGCGATAGCCGCAAAACTTAGCAAACCGCCCAACACCCCGCCAAAACTGGCACCAGTAATGAAGCCGCGACGCCGACCTACACGGCGCATGAACAGCGAGGCCGGCAACGTCGAGACCACCGCTCCAAGCATCATCATCGAGATAGGCAGCGTCGCCAGCCCCGGATCCGGCGCCAACTGCTGGCCGACCACCCCGCTCAGGGTCATGACCGTAATTGAGGCCACCATGAACAAAATCTGACTGGCCACCAGAATGGCCACGTTGCGCTTTTCCAGTCGAGCCAGCGCCATCACATGCAATCTCCGCGGTTGAAATCCTGCCAGCGCAACGCTGGTGGCCGTTCTTTGTAACCACTCGTATGCGTGTCGGCAATGGCGTTTTTTTCATCTTCACGGCAAAATTTAGTCATGTACCCACTCCGTTGGTGGCTCGACCCCGCAGCTGAGCTGGACTCATCATGCTGGTTCCGCAGCCATTTACCCAAGGAAACACAGCATGCAGGTCAATCCATCTGCGCTATTTACTGATTACCACTACGGTGAAGGCGAGGTCACACCATGACCCCGGAACACCTCAATACCGAACTCGACCAACCCGCGATCATGCACGGCCAGGACCTGCCCTGGCTGGCCAGCCCGCTGGCGGGTGTTGAGCGCCGGCCCTTGTACCGCCTGGGCGGCGAACAGGCGCGCGCCACCAGCCTGGTGCGCTATGCACCTGGAAGTCATTTCAGCGCGCACCTGCATGACGCCGGGGAAGAGTTTCTGGTGCTCGAAGGTGTTTTTGAGGACCAACACGGCCAGTACCCGGCAGGCACCTATGTACGCAACCCGCCTGGCAGCAGCCACACCCCCGGCTCAAGCACCGGTTGCATGATCTTCGTCCGGCTACGGCAGTTTCACCCGCAGGACCGCGAGCAACTGGTGTTGCCGCTTCGTACCGACGCAACCCAGCCCCTGTTCGAGAACATCCACGAACGGGTCTGGGTAGAAAAGCTCATGCCCGGCGCAACGTTCAAGCAGGACAATGCACGCGGCCTGGAGTTACTGGTACTGGACGGTGCGGTCAACGGCAGCGATTTCAACCTCAAGCCGCTGAGCTGGATGCGCCTGCCCGTTGGCACGCCCCTGGAAGTGGTCGCCGGCGCTCAAGGTGCGCGCTTGTGGATCAAGGATGCCACGCTTGAGCTGGGGCAGCCCTGACCTCAAGCACATAACGCCAACCCTGTGTCGCGCCGACTGCACGCCCACCTGGGAAGCGTTGCGCGCCTGCGCAATGCTGAAACTCTCAGCCCATACAGCTCAGCAAACACCCCACAAACCGCCCCACCCCTCAACCAAACCGCGGCGCACGTTTGCCCTTGAACGCGGCAATGCCCTCGGCCGCCTCTGCCCCGCCCAGCGCCTGCGCCATCAACTGCTTCTCACGCTCCAACTGACGCTCGAACAACTCACGCCCCGGCCCGTCCAGCAGTTCCAGAATCGCCGCCTGCGACTCACGCGGCCCGGCGGCCAACTCCTGCGCCAGCTCCAGCGCCGCCTCCAATGCCGTACCCTGCTCCACCACCCGGTTAACCACACCCGCCGCCGCAAAGCGCTCCACCGGCAAACGGCCACCAAACAGGGCAATCTCCGCCGCCAACTGATGCGGCAAGGTCAGGGCCAGAAAGGCCGAGCCACCACCATCGGGCACCAACCCGGCCTTCACATAGGCCATGGAAATATAACTGCCCTGCGCCGCCACAATCAGGTCGGCGGCAAACGCCAGTGACGCCCCGGCCCCGGCTGCGCCACCTTCGATCGCGGCAATCACCGGTTTGGGGAAGAATTTCAGCTTGCGCACCAGGCTATGCAGCCGCTCGATCAGTGCGGCGCGCTCCTGCGTCGGCAGCGCCGCACGGGTCGCCAGTGAGTCCAGATCACCGCCGGAACAGAAAAAATTCCCCGCCCCGGTCAGCACCACATTGGCAATCGCCGGATCAGCCAGCGCCGCGTCCAGATACGCCTCCATCTGCACATACATCGCGGTTTCCAGCGCATTGCGCTTGTCCAGGCGATTGAGGGTAAGCACACAGGTCGGGCCATGGTTGTGGGCCAGCACACTGGCGTTGGCGGCAGGTTGGGTCATTGTCGATTCCTCAGCTATCGGTTGCGCCAGTGTGTGCGCCGCGGGCCCAGGAGTCCATGCATCGCGCCGCGACAGAAAGCCCGTGAATGACCGGTCAGAAGCATTCCTTGGTAGTCATGCCCGGCGATCAGGCATACTGCCGCACTCACTCCCGCACCGAGACCGTCATGAAACGCTTCGTCCTGCTCGATACCACGCCCATCCCCAACAACGGCGGCGCTTTGTCCCTGTTTGAGTACGGTGAAGACTTCGTCATCAAGCTTGAAGGTGGCAAGGGCGGGCAACTGATGAATACGCGCATGCACGGCTCTGAAGACGCTCTGGCTGAAATCCCCTGCAAGCAAGTCGCCGCCAGACCCGCCGCCCGGGTGTTGATCGGCGGGCTGGGCATGGGTTTCACTCTGGCCTCAGCGCTCAAACACCTGGGCCCGGATGCCGAAGCGCAGGTCGCAGAACTGGTGCCCGGCGTCATCGAATGGAACCGTGGCCCACTGGGCGCCAAAGCCGGCAACCCGCTGAACGATCCGCGCACCACAGTGCTCAATGCCGACGTGGCCCAGGTACTGCAAGCCGAGCCCAAGGGCTATGACGCCATCATGCTGGATGTCGACAACGGCCCCGAAGGCCTGACCCATAGCGCCAACACCTGGCTCTACTCACTCGAAGGCCTGCGCACCTGTGCCCGCGCCTTGCGCCCCAAGGGCCTGCTGGCCGTGTGGTCCGCCAGCGCCGACCGGCAATTTTCTCAACGCCTGAACCAGGCCGGCTTCAAGGCCGAGGAAGTGCAGGTCTACGCCCACGGCAACCGCGGCCCCCGCCACACTATCTGGATCTGCCAACTGAAATCCGCCGCTGGCAAAGCCTGAGCGCTAGACTGAATACAGAACCCATCACGCGAGAGCGAACCATGAGCAAGCACAGCAGCGCCGACAGCCGCGAACAGGGCTACCGGGAAAAAGCCCTGAAAATGTACCCCTGGGTATGCGGCCGCTGCGCGCGTGAATTCAGCGGCAAACGCGTCAGCGAACTGACCGTGCACCACCGCGACCACAATCACGACAACAACCCCGAAGACGGCTCCAACTGGGAGCTGCTTTGCCTGTACTGCCACGACAACGAACACGCCCGCTATACCGACCAGCAGTACTTCAGCGAATCCTCGACAGCCACACCCAAAACCCAGAAAGCCACGCACAAAGGGCTGGCGGGGCTGGGGGCGTTGCTGGGCAAGACGGAAAACAAAGAGGACTGAAACGCCCCTTCCCGGTTATTGCGGTAGATGCTGCCCTGCCGTCATTGTGTCGGCGGCCAGGTAGGTTGCCGCCCCCACCGTCATTGCGAAGACCGCCAGGTCTGAAGCAATCCATACGCGCTATTTCCACTCACGGTGCCCGGCTACCACACCGACTGGATTGCCACGCCGCTACGCGCCTCGCAATGACGGCCAGGTTGCTGTCCTGCTGTCACTGCGGCGGCCGTCAGGTAGGCTGCTGTCCCCGCCGTCATTGCGCCGGCCTCAGGTAGGCTGCTGCCCTACCGTCACTGCGTCGGCGGCCAGGCAGGTTGCCGCCCCCACCGTCATTGCGAAGACCGTCAGGTCTGAAGCAATCCATGCAGCTAGACCTTACCGGAACCAGAAGCACCGCTACCCGGCTGCAGCGTCAGAATGTTATCGGTAAACACCCAGTCCACCCCGCGACTCACCTCGCGGTTGAGCACAAACCGATTCTCGACCAACCCGGTGCCGATCTGCCGGCCCTGTTCACGCAACTGACGCAAACACCCCGCCCCCATCAGTACGAATGAGCCCGCCAGCGCGCCGTGCCCCAGCGCCAGATTCTGCCTGAGAATCTCAGTCGTATTGGCCTCGGCCACATCAACAAAGGCCGAACGCGGGATATCCCTGAAGCCTTCAAGATGGTCAGGCACCAGGCTGAGCAGATGGTAGTCCTGACCGGGAGTCAATGAAGCCAGCCACGGCGTGATGCGCTGCGGCAGGCCGGCACGGTCGCGCCAGGACTCCTTGATTTCCAGCATCAGGTGCATGCGCCCTGCGCTTAACTGCAGTACTTCATCCAGATGCGGAATCTGCGGCACCGCCGCACGCAGATCGCGAAAGCGGGTCTGGGCAATGATGATGTCCGGCCGGTTGAACAGACGGCCGCAATCCGCATCATGATGCACCACCGGCTCGCCATCGCGGGTCAGGTGGATATCCATTTCTGCCCCCCAGACACCCATTTGCAGGCACAGCTCAAAGGCTTCCAGGGTGTTCTCCAGCACCAGACCGCGAGGCCCCTCACCGTGCGCACCACGGTGAGCTACCAGCCCTACGTCCGCACAATTGACCGGCACTCTGCTCCGCGGCGCCCAAGCCCACAGGCGATTTGCCAGGGTGTTGAGTCTTTCAGCAATGGTGGCCATGGCCTTTATCTGAGTTATTGCCTGTGCTCAGGATATGCCTATGGAGGGTGATGGGCCACCCCCTGACCATTCCCTACCTGTACGTCGCTGTGAGACTCAGTGAACTCAAGCTCAAGGCAGGCATTACCACTTCAACACTACCCCCTCTACTTGAAAGCGGCTGCCAGGTGGACCAGGTGAGTTATCACGTTTCTGTCTCGCCAAAACCTGAACATCACCCCTTTGCATCCCTTTCAAACCGGGCTGGAAGCCCCGCAATGCAAGGGCTTGGCAACCTGAACAACCTCGCTGCAAGCCCTTGCTACCATGAAAAACCGTTCAGTGATCAAAGGAACCCACCAGCATGACTACCCAGAAACCATCCGCATCAATGACTATCCGCCGCCTGCTCACCCGCAAGAATCACCTGCATGAAAGCCGACTTGAGGACTGCCAGATCGAGGCAGAGCTGCAAGAGGGTGAAGCTATTATCCAGCTGGAGCGTTTTGGCCTGACAACCAACAACATCACCTATGCGGCGTTTGGCGATGCTATGGGGTATTGGCAGTTCTTCCCTACGGGTCAAGATGAGTGGGGTCATATGCCAGTGTGGGGTATTGGCCGCGTGATTGCGTCCGCAGCCAAAGGCATTCAGGTGGGCGAGCAGTACTTTGGCTATTACCCCATGGCTACTCACCTCAAGGTGATTGCGGACAAAATCAGCGCGGGTGGTTTTGTTGAGGTCTCAGAGCATCGTAAAGCCTTGCCCGCTGCCTACAACTACTACACCAATTACGCAGGTAAGGATGCCACCTCTCCTGAAAGCGATTACCGGATGCTGCTGCGCCCACTGTTCCTGACCTCTTACATGCTGGCCGACTATCTGATCGACAATGCCTTTTTCGCTGCTCGGCAGATCGTCATTTCCAGTGCTTCGAGCAAGACCGCGTTCGGCTCAGCGTTCTGCCTTGCGGGTCCGACCGACGCGCGAATCATCGGTCTGACTTCTGATAGGAATCGGGCTTTTGTACAGCGTCTGGGCTGCTATCAGTCCGTGGCTACCTATGAAGAGCTGGCGTCTATCGATGCCGGTATCCCGACGTTGTATATCGATTTCTCCGGTGACGATGCATTGCGCGAACACATTCATCAGCACTTTGGCGACAACCTGGTGCACGACTGTTATGCCGGGTCAGCATCCAATTTGGAGTTCAATGTCGACAGCGTTGGTAATCCTGATCGCAAAACGCATTTCTTCTTCGCTGCGCCGCATTATCGCAAGCGCGTGCAGGAATTGGGCGGGCCCGCAGTGCTGGGTGCTATGGATGCCAGACAGGCTGACTTTATTCAAGCGCTGAGCAATCCACAGGCGCCTTGGATACGGCTGTGCCACAGCGAGGGTTTTGAGCAGGCCGCCCAGGTGGTGGAGCAACTATGTGATAACAAAGTTGCTCCGGATGAGGGTCATATCGTGGTCTTGCCCTGATCGGTAGAGGCGCCAATCAGACTCAGGCACACGGCATAGGTTGATTCGAGCCAGTCGCCAAGCTCCTGGGTCTCTATCTGGGCCAGCAGGCGATAGCGCCGGGCACCCCATACCAGAGTGAACAGGTTGCGGATGGTGTCGGGAGAAGGCGGACTGGTGAGGTCTGGCCAGCTGCAGATGATCTCGATCCAGGTGTTTGAGAGTTTTTCAAAGGCGCGACGGTGGTGGGTGTCCAGGGCTATCTGGCCTTCCTGTAGCAGCATGTTGCGATCCAGATAGGGTGCCGCTGGATCGGCACCCGCTGTTATCTTCACCAGCTCAAACAAGCGCTCTGCCCAAGGCGCCTGCGATAGTAGCTGATCTCTGGCCCTGAGCTGCTCCATCTCCCATTCAATACAATGTCGCACGTAACCCGAGAGGAGCGCAGTGGCATTGGGAAAGTACTCATAGATGGTGCCCACCGAGAAGCCGGTCTCCTCGGCGATTGCTCGGGTAGTCACCGCTGTGGGCCCCTGCCGACACCAGATCCGCACAAAACCGTCATAGATAACCTGCACCGTGAACTTGGCTCGATCCTGGCTGGCGCGTTTTCTAGGCAGGTGTACCAAGGGTGTCTTTTTCACGGTGCTTGCCTCTTGTTGCCAATATCGTTATTCAGGCTTCCCTAAGGTGCAGTCCATTATATCCCGTTATGTTTGCGCCTTTGGCTACGCCGCACATCCCCTATCTGCGCGCGGCTGTAGGGCTCAATGAATTCAAACTCGAGGTTGGCATGCATTGCCGCCTCCCCCCCACCGCATTCTGCAGGAAGTGCGCATGCAAGGCTTTCACTCTGCTAGAAAGCGGCGGCTAAGTGACCCAGGCGGCCTTTAACCGGTTTTTTTGGGAAACACTGAAGTCGGTGTTTGGTGGGCGGCGTTGGATGTTTAGTCGAGTCGGCTGGGGTGAAGGTGGGAATTCAGCCCCGTTTTCCGATAGCGCTTTAAGCTGTCGTAAAGGGCAGGTTTCGGCCAAAGGCAACCGCTGGCGGAAGCCCTGGGGCCCGTTCACATAGCCTCACTATAAGCCCCTGAAGCGTCTACGCAACTAGGGCGACTCAATCCTAGGAGGAAGGTCTCACAGGATTTCGACCTCGCTCTCCTGAAGCCAGCCAGCAGCAACAACGTTTCGCTTGGCGAGTGTAGGCTGGGGTGTGTATACGACAATCGCCAGGCTCTTTTCAGCCCGACTACATGTCACGTAAAGCAGCCTACGAGTACGTGCTAGTGCGTTGTCCTTGCCGTCACGCAAGTTGTCTCGGTCAGTCTTTGTTGGTTCTTTTACACCCAGCAATTTGTCGTAGCTGAATAAGAAGCCGCCTGCCTCCTCATCGTTGATGACGACCATGACTCGTGGAAACTCCAGCCCCTTTACCCCTTGATGCGTACCATAGGGTGAAAGGCCATTCGCATAACTCGCAAACGCTGCCAGCTCCGAAAATGGACGCTCAAGGAAAAGCTGGTAGGCGTAGTTGGCCATCGCGTTCGTATCTTCAGGATCTGGAGCCTCGCTAGGGGCTCCCAGCACCAGAGCCCCAACCAGATTGTCAGGAACATCAAGCAGTTGGGTTTGCAACAAAAGCAATGCGACCTCGCTCAGTGTTGGATCGCTTTTTTCGAAAAGAGAGAGCAGGGCATGCGTCGCGTCCTCTACACGCTGCATGTGGGCTGATTGATCCCCTGTTGATTGCATTGCATCCTTGCTGAGCAAGGGAGAGCGAGAGCGTACGGTTTCAAGCAGAAGAAAGTGATCATCCTTTGCGGTAAGAATGGGAAGGACACCTTCGCTGAAAACGCGAAGTGCGGGCAAGGTTCCATCCAGCAAACCTGTTTGAAGGTGCTCAACCGCGTATAGGGGCGTGAACAGCTTTTCGAATCCCATCCGCCGTCCAGCCATCTTATGTTCGAGGATCAAGGTTTTTCGGCCTTCAGGACCGGTAGCCCATTCGCCGTCGTCGGTGATTGCAGCCATCGACTGAGCGATGCCTTCCTCAAGACTTGGTGCCTGTTCTGGGCTTTGACCAACGCAGTACATGCGCACTACTCCTTCAATGGCATCAGGCTTGGGGGTCTGCTGATGGGAGTCTGCAGCGCTTCGAATCACGTTGATAAGATCTACTACCCTACGGGGGCAGCGGCGATTAACGACCTTTTCAGGTTTCAGCCAGTCATCCGGTATCGCTTTATCAAGGCGCGTTAATCCATGGCCGTAAATCTGTTGCATGGTGTCGCCCAATAGTCCCAGGCAGAAGCGTGCCTGCGCCAATTGCTGGACTTTCAGAAAAGCCTCCATGATTGGAGCGTGGGTGTCCTGGCTTTCGTCGATCAATACAACTGGGTAGCTGTCTACTAGAACATCCAACAAAGGGAATTCAGGAGCGAGTGCTGCAGTTAACTTGATGACCTCATCGTGATTGAGAGCTTGCCGTTCTCTGTTATCACCGGTGGGGCTGTAGATGAACTCGGTAATCTCGTCCAGAGTCTCAAGTCTGCGTATTTTGCTTTGTAGCTTCCGTCGGTTTGCTCGAGATGTTTTATTGTCGCCTCTCGAGCGTGCTAGCTCGCCCTCGATCTTCTCAATGTCTTGGGCAAGTTTGATCCTTAGCCACTCTCTGATCTCGTAGTCGAATCCTTGAATTAGGCGCCAGGCGAACGCGTGAATTGTCGAGACTTCCACGAGTGGATCAAACTCTAGCCTCCGAAGAACTTCATCGCAGGCTGCGTTTGTATAGGTGATCACCGCAATGCGCCGGCCCTCGAACGTCAGGCGCTCACGCTCGCGATTTTTGAGTTCGCGGATAGCCTCGACGAGTGAGTGGGTTTTGCCTGAGCCAGCACCTGCGTAAAGAAAAAAGCTCTTCGGGTCTGCCAGATTCAGGCAAGCCTGCATAATGGTATCAACATCTGCGGCAGCTGCCTCGCTCATGGCGTCACCTCCACGCCCTCGGCCGGAATTACCAGTAGCTCTTTTTGCTTGCTTCGCAATTTTGAGTCAAGCCAGTTGAGGCCTTCGCTGATGTACTCAGGAATTTCAAGGCTGGGGAAGTTTTTGTCGCCCAAAACGAGCAATGCAAACTCTGCTTTCTTTCCTTCGCGTAATTCTTTGAAAAAACCTTCTCCGACGGCTTCCGATGTTTGCGCTTCATTCAAAACTTTTGCGAAGGCCTTCATCAGACCAGTGCCGTTTGTTTTTTTCGAAAAGTGACCAGCGTTGCTAAGCACAAAGCTGTCTTCAAAGGTATTTGGTAGAGCTTGTATTGCTTCACCAGTAGCGGGCAGGTGGGTGGAAACAGGAGTTTGATAGGCGATGCGTACCGAATACAGGTCGTCGATCTGGTGCTCTTTTTGATTTGCTGGCAGCTCGAGCAGCTCATCCACTGTACTGCCCAGATGCATCAGTTTCATCCAGCTCCGCAATGTCGGATTGTTCGTAATCTGATCTGCGCCTCTTTGCACCGGTTTTGCCGCTTTATTAAATCCTGCATCGAGGTCCGTAATAACAAGAGTGAGGATGCCAAGCGCGTCAATTAAAGGCCTTAGGCGGTGCGCGTGACTGCCGCCGATATCGAGGGTTGTGATGTAGCAGCGGTCAAGGAACGGAAACTTATTCCGCAAAAAATGCGGCAGCATCATGCGCTCTGCTGAGCCCTCTACCAAGATGACGGCGTCGGCGAAGAATATGTCTGCGTGCTGTGCCCGCAGATACCTGGTTACAAACTCCTTCGTCTTTGTTCCATCGCCGAACACGTTAGAGAGGTTAGAGACCGTCGACACCGGCACACCGATGCCATACATCCCAGCTGGGAGTCGCCTGAAATACCTAAGGTTCTGGTACTCCACTTCATGAGTTACATGGCTGGAGTGCGTACTCACCAAAAGCTGAGTCTTCAGATTTGGATAGCGTTCAAGCAAAGCGTCTCGGCATAGAACTTGGTAGGCGTGCCGCACGAACACTTGCTGAACTTGAACATGAAGGTGGGCTTCGGGCTCTTCAATGAGCACGAGATGGATGGGCTCGACCCTGTCTATTACCTCCGCGCTGGCGGCCTTAGTTTTTCTTAGCCACTCATCCCTAAAACCCATCAGCCGGAAAACCATAGATATCAGGTTTTGATATCCCAGTCCGTTAGCGGTCTCTGGTAAATGAAGAGGAGGGGCTCCTGGGGCGCCCTGAATTGAATCCAACTCAAAAAGGACGGCCGCTTCATGGTTCAGGCCGTCAGTTGCTGCCAGGCGACTTGCGAGTTTGATGCGTGGGTCATTGCGGCCAGGGTAGCCCAACCCCTCGACCTCTCTAATAGCAGATTCGAAGCTGCTACTTAGCCTGGTATCGAATGCCGACTGGGCTGCTTCTATCGCCCGCAACGCTTCGAGATCTGAGATATCTGGGCTGTCACCTGGATCTAGGTGTCGGGAGTAATAGGATCTGAGTTGTTCCGAGAGTTTTCGGGCACCGCTGGGTATAGTGTTATCGCCTTGATTGTCGTCCGAATGGTCGCTGAATCCCCGTTGTGCATTGATCTCATGTACTCGAATTAATCCACTGAGGGGATTGCTTTTCAGTGGCATGGAAGTAGGACTCAATTGCTGCATTTTAGCCATTCGAGTCGACTTGTCAGGCTTCTTAAGTTGTTGCGGGTCTAAGCGATACCAACGAACCTTGAATTTATCTCCCAGCCGACGGTTCAAGTAATCATGAAGGCTCTGTGGCCATAGCGTCAGCGGGCTACCAGGCGGGTCCTCCTTACCTAAAGCATCCTCAAGCTCTGCAACCCTCGCGCGCTCCTTGCGATAGTCCGTGTACAGCATATTCATATCATCTGGTTCAAGCAGGAAACGCATTCCCACAAGCCCCCCGCGCCACGCAAAGCTGGGAATAAGATCGCGGATGAAGTGGAACTCTCCTTGATCTGCCGACACCCAGATATCCAGACTAGGGAGCCAGTCAGCCCAGTCCTTGGCGGTAGGAATTTCAAAGTTTGCAGGTGGGTTCTCCCACTCCTTACCAATCTCGTCAAGCTTGGCGAAATGACAAAGAGTCAGATCCTGGAGCCGAAAAGCAGAACCCTTCGAAACCAAAAATCTCCGTAGCGCCAGCATGGCGGAGGATTTGCCGCTGTTGTTTGCACCTACAAGCAGTGTGGTCTCATTAGCGAAGTCAATTCGCACAGAAAGCAGCTTTCGGAAGTTAGATATCTCTACGTGCTGGATGTGCATGGATCGTCCTTGAAATCCTGAGGAGTGTCAATTTGCTATTAATATAGCTAGCTACCTATAACAATCAAAGAGAGAACAATGGAGACAGATTTATTTTTGTAGCTCAAAACGACTGCTTTTGGCCGACTGCAGTCGATTTTTAACAGGTGGGGACTGATCGCACCTCATCATAGTAAGCCACCTATGAGCCTCTGTCGGAGCGATGGAGAAAAAACGGAGGGCAGATGAACATTTCTAAGCGGCTATCTTCATCGCCCTCCCCTCGATTACATTATGAACCGTCCTTGATCAGCAAAACCAACGGTCGGGGTTACAAGGCTCGAGAGCTGTTCAACCCTGTTCCTGCGGATGTTGATCGTCAACCCTCCACGACCATCATTCATGAGCCACTTACCTGTTTCGCGCTCAAGCCAGCCTTTTACTACTGCATCTCCGGCCTCAAAGCCTGCGTTACCTGAAGAAAGAAACCTACCAGTAGGCCAGCATGCTACGTGAATGGAAAGTTCCCCCATCCCGATGTCGCTTACCCAAGCCTGGGCAGGAATGTCGTGTGGCATCCAGACGTGAAAGAGCGTGCCCTTCTGGACTTTTGCGTCAGGCCAGAAACTACCGTCTGGGTCCAAAGTGAAGATGCGCTGGGTCAACCCAGAGAGTATCGCGGCAACCATCACATTTCGGCCTGCCAATCCCTTCTTGGATTGGTACCGATTGCCTACCCAGATTGATCTGCCAAAAGTATCGAACCCTTGCCACCCTGTCGGCAGGTCGAGCTTGAAATCGCCCAGTCGGCGGGCAAAACGCACATCGTCGAAAGAAAGAGCCCGCAACTCAGCAGGATCAACGCCGGGCGTCCAAAGTGAGGACCTAAGTGCGGCATTCGTGTTGAATCCTGCAGACGCTGCTAAGGCCTCAGACAGCTTGGCCGAAGGTAGGTCAGGGAGTGTTTTGGTCAGACACAATTTAACTTCGCGCAACGAACACGCACAGGGAGGAATAAAGAGCATAGCCTTCTCCAATAAGCGGGATATGACCGTCGATTAAGCGAACCCCTATTGGATTGGCAGTATTGTGGGAAAGACCTCGTTTCACCCGACGGCAGGTGTGGTTGGGCCGACCTAGGCTCAACGCTACATCTCGATCGAGCTAAGGTCAATGGCCTAAAAATAATTGCAGGTTCGTATGTCAGCTTCTGACCGATTGCCGCCGCCCACCTCAGCCGTTCTAACCAAAGCCCCCAATCACAGCCAGCCCCCTCCCCCTACGCCGCCATATCCTCACAAGCCAGAAAAATATCATTCCCCTCATACTGCAATGCCGGGCGTTGCTTGACCACGCTGACCACCACCGGTTTTAGGATGAGGTTGGCCATGGCCCGTTGTTCGGACTTGGCGGCGTGGATGATTTCCAGGGTTTTGGGTTGGAGGATCTGGTCCAGGTTGTTGTTCAGGTTTTGCAGTTCGTCCTTGGTCAGCATGAAGCTTACGGCCAGGTATTCAAGCTGGTGCTGTACCAGCTTAAGCATGCGTACGCGGTCTTCCTCCATGAGTTTGCCGGCGATCTTGTTGGTGATGACCGAGGAAATCACCCCGCCGATGATGCCGCCTGCGGCGCGGCCGAGCATGGCGGAGACCGGGCCGAACGGGCTGAATACGATGCCGCCGGCAATCGAGCCGATGGTGCCACCGGCAATGCCGGACGACACCACGGCGAGGTTCTTGACGAACTGGGCCTTGGAGATGCGGCCGCGGACCATCTTGACCATATCCGGGCCGGTGGTGACGGCGATCAGTACGATGGAGGTGATCACGGTGCCGCGCAGGGCTTTGTTGAGGCTGTTCTTGGAGCTGACCCCAAAGCCTTTTTGCAGCAGGCTGCGTTTGCTGTGCGACAGTGCTGAGACGTCGATCTTGCTCAGCACCTTCTGCACCATGGCGACCCGGTTGAGCTGCTGGGCGCCAACGTACACGGTCAGGCTTTTGCCGAAGGTTTTGCCGCCCTGGATGGCGGCGACCTTGAGTGCCTGCTTCTTGTCACCGGTGGAGGCGTAGTAAACGCAGGCGCTCAGGGCAAAGCTGATGCCACCGGCTACAGCGCCAACAATCGCCCCTTCGGCGATGTCATAGGTGACCGATTCAAGGGTGCCGAACTTGGTGATGTTCTTGGCCTGGTCGTAGGTCAGGTGCCCTTTGACCACCAGGTCTTTGGCCTGCTCGGGGTCGCTGACGCCCGGGACCTTGCCGTCCTTGATCTTGTTTTTCATGGTTTCCACGGCCAGTTCGTACTGGTCCTTGGGCACCTCGATCTGCATGGGCTTGCCCTGGGCATCCAGGTATTTGTAGCTACCATTCTGCCCGTCGAACCCGGCCCCAACGCTGCGTGCGGCGGTTTGGCAGTATTTGGTTTGCAGGCTGGCGCCATCGACCAGGCGGTCTGCGCCGTTCTTGGCATTGTCGCCGCCGACGAGTTCCGCCTTTTTCATCATCAGCTTGTCGATCCGATGGTTGGCGTTTTCAGCGGCAAAGCCGTGGCCCTGGCCGCCGGTGGCGAACAGTTTGTGGTTGGCATCCAGCGCCGCGCCACCGGCCATCAGCACAAAACCACTGGTGGCGGCGCTGTCGAGAAAGTCCTTATAGGGCTTGTCTTTGATTTCCAGGCACAGGTTTTCGGTTTCGCGGCAGGTGCTGGAACAGAACCATTCGCCCTGCTCGGGCACGTGGCCCTCTTCGGCGTGCCCGCAGGAGGTGCATACCCGGATGTTGTCGATCTGTTTCAGCGGTACGAAGAAGGCGTCGGTACCGATGCCGTAGATCACACCCAGCCCGGCGCTGAATTCGAGAAAATCCCGGGCCTGTTCTTGATTCAGGCGGTAGGTCTGGCCGATCAGTTGTACCACGGCATCCAGATCCAGGCGGGCCGATGGGTTGATCATATGTTCGATGCGCCGGCGGTTGTGCGCGTCCCACTCGGCCTTGAAGACCCAGGGGTCAGACAGTATCTCGTACTCGTGCAGCACGCCTCGCTCGACCAGCAGGACTATGCAGCCCTGATACAGCGCCTCGGCATCGGCCTGATCCAGGTGATGCTCATCGGCCAGCGTTTCACAGTGTTCCCGGGCGTTGAGTTGCTCGGTCTCGGACAGTTCGGCAAACGCCTGGGTGCAGAAGGTCCGGCGCTCGTGGCTGTCCATCAGGGCGTACAGTTGCACCAGCAGGGCAGCCACCCAGTAAGCGCCGCCCAGCCAGGCTTGTAGGCCGTTCAGTGGCTCGATCGCGGCGGCAATCCAGGGTGAGATGATGGCGCACAGGGTCAGCAACAGGGCGGCATGGAACAGGGCCCAGCCTTGCCGCTCTTTCTTGAGCAGCAGGGTGTGATTGGCGTTGATTGCATTGAGCCCGCGGGTCTTGAACACGGCGCCGATGACCGCCAGCGCCAGCAACAGCGTGATCAGGTTGCGGTAGTAGCCAAAGCCCGAATCCTGCAGCCCGTAGTAACGCCCTTCCAGGTAGACCCAGCCAACCAGCAGGCTGAAACCACTCAGCATCAGGTAAGGCATAACCAGCTTGAGTCGCAGGGCGTTGGCGAACTTTTCCAGCAGAATCGCCAGCAAGGCGGCCGGCCCCATGAACACCGCAGCGACCATGCCCAGTACGCCGCCGGCCACTACCACGATGAATTTGAACAGTTTTTTCAGCAAGACAATGCCAACAACCAGACCGACCAACCCTAGCAAGAGATACAGCATGCTCCCTCCAAAGAGCGAAATAGCGCGATGCCATCATGCCATGCGCCACTCACCAATATTCTGCCGATAAACGCAACAAACTGTGCCGCCGTTTCGCCTGAAAACACACATTGCCGGAGCAGAAAAGAAAATCGACGGACAGTTCGACAGCAAGCATGGCATCATCATGCGACCATTTATGTCGCAGCAAGATGTCTCAGCACATTCAGCCCAAGGACCGACCATGAGCCAGCGCGATACCCTGTTCCGCCACCTCGCAATTCTGCAGATGCTGCCGCGGGCACCGCACAGTCTGAGTACCACCACCATTGGTCTGCGTTTGGAGGAACAGGGCTACGGCATGACGCCACGCTCGATCCAGCGTGATCTGGAAAAGCTCGCTGAGCACTTTCCGCTGCAGTGCCACAAGGAGTCCAAGCCCTATCGCTGGAACTATGTGGCCAACTACAACAGCGACCTGCCGGCTCTGGATACCGTCACTGCGCTGACGCTGGTGCTGGCCGAGGAGTCGGTGCGCGGGCTGTTGCCGAAGGTGGCGATGGACAAGATCAGCTACAAGTTCCAAAGTGCCCGCAAGCATCTGGAGGGGCTGCAGGGCAATGGTTTCTCGCAGTGGAGCCAGCGTGTGCGGGCGATCCCCAACGGCAAGTCGCTGATCCCCGCCGAGATCAAGCCGGCCATCTGGGAAGGGCTGACCGATGCCCTGCTCAATCATTACGCCGTGGACGTGAGCTATCTGAGCCGCTTCAAGGGGGAACTCAAGCACTACACCCTGCACCCGCTGGGGCTGGTCACCCGCGACAGCAGCTCCTATCTGCTGGCCACGGTGAACGAGCATGAAGACGTGCGCCAGTTTGCCCTGCACCGCTTTCGTAAGGTCAAACCCAGCGCCAGCCTGTACCGCGCCCAGCCGGGCTTTAACCTGCAGCAGTATATCGACCAGGGGGCATTCGGCTTTCCGCTGGCGCAGGAGCCGGTGCAACTGGTGGCGCGCATTACCAACTCAATGGCCTGGCTGCTGGCTGAAACACCCCTGAGCCGCGACCAGTCGCTGTCCGAGCCGGACGCCGAGGGTTGGGTACAGCTGGAAGCCACGGTACCCAACGATCAGCAAACCCAGTGGTGGATCATGGGTTTTGGCGCCAGTATAGAGGTGCTCGAACCACGCGCCTGGCGCGAACAGATCTTGCAGCAGGCTCGCGAGATCGTCGCGCGCGGAGCCTGATGCGACACAACTTGTCGTAGCGGGACGGCATCATCCTCGTATCGCGTCACGAGGATACGAAATGGCCTTTGTTCCCCTACATGATCTGCTGTTGCTGACCGCCCTGCTCTGCGGGCTGAATCTGTTGTTGTGGCTCAAGCTGGCACTGGCAGCACAGCTGGGCCGCTGGCTGTCGCAGGGTTGGGTAGCCAAACTCGACCCCCTGCGGGGCTGGCTGGGCTGGAGCGCAGCGGCACTGGCGTTTGCCAGCGTGTTGCTGGCGTATGTGGCGGTGTTGGTGTGGTGAGGGTGGTGTGCTGGGAGATGCCCCAGGCGCGAGCGGATGCTCGCGCCTCCCAGGGGACAGGTTAGTGGCTGATCATCCAGGGCCGGGCGGAGGGGAACATCTTTTCGCCGTTGGCGGTCCAGAACAGTTTTGATTTGCCGAGTTTCTGGTGCGCGCAGCCGCAGCCCTTGCCGTGCTTGTGCTCGTGCCGGGCCTGTTCTTCGGCGCGGTACTCGGGCGTGGACAGGATCGGGCTGTGCATGGCCTTTTCGTTGCGGTCCCTGGCCTTGCGTTCGCTGTCTTCGACCTTGAACAGGTGGCTCGGCAGCAGGATCACCTTGGCTGACATCACGCCGCACTGCGGGCAGGGCTGCGGTTTGTCGAACTCGTCCATGGTGGCCAGGGCATGGAAAATTCCATGCTCCTGGCACTTGTAGTCATACAAGGGCATGGCGGCTTACTCCTTGTCTTTCGACAGCGGTACGTCCATGCCGCCGGACACTTTGGTTTGCGGGCCATTGGCGTTGGGGTTGATGTCGAAATCGAAGATGCCGGTCGGCAGCCACAGGGTGGCGCAGGCGTTGGGTACGTCGACCACGCCGCTGATATGCCCTTCGACCGGGGCGCAGCCCAGCAGTGCATAGGCCTGGGCCTTGCTGTAGCCGAACTTGGTCAGGTATTCGATGGCATTGAGGCAGGCCTGGCGGTAGGCGATATGGACGTCCAGGTAGTGCTGCTTGCCCTGCTCGTCGACCGAGATGCCTTCGAAGATGACGTAGTCGTCGTAGCGCGGCTTGATCGGGCTGGGTTTGAAGATCGGGTTCTTGATGCCGTACTTGGCCACGCCGTCCTTGATCAGGTTGACCCTCAGATGAATCCAGCCAGCCATTTCAATGGCGCCGCAGAAGGTGATTTCGCCGTCGCCCTGGCTGAAGTGCAGATCGCCCACCGACAGCCCGCCGCCCTTGACGTAGACCGGGAAGTAGACCTTGGAGCCGCGCGACAGGTCCTTGATGTCACAGTTGCCGCCATGCTCGCGCGGCGGTACGGTGCGCGCGCCTTCGGCAGCGGCCTTGGCTTTGGCCTCGCCGCTCAGGCGGCCCATGTGCGCGGTTTCGGCATAGGGCAAGTTGGCAAGGCCGGGAACGCGCTCGGGGTCGGTTTCAAACAGTTCGGTTTCGCGCTTGTTCCACTCTTCGAGCATTTCCTTGGACGGCAGGCAGCCGATCAGGCCGGGGTGGATCAGGCCGGCGAATTCAACATTCGGGATGTGCCGGGACTTGGTGAACATGCCGTTGAAGTCCCAGATGGATTTTTGCGCTTCGGGGAAGTGCTCGGTCAGGAAGCCGCCGCCGTTCTGCTTGGAGAAGAAGCCGTTGAAGCCCCACTGACTTTCGTCGAAGGTGCCGATGTCGAGGATGTCGACTTCCAGCAGGTCACCCGGTTCGCAACCTTCCACACCAATCGGGCCGGACAGGAAGTGCACCTGGCTCAGGTCGACGTCGCGCACGTCGTCGGCGCTGTCGTTGTTGGCGATCTGGCCGCCGGTCCAGTCGTAGCATTCGAGGATGAAGTCGTCGCCGGGCTTGACCGTGGCGACCATCGGAATGTCCGGGTGCCAGCGGTTGTGGACCATGTCGTTTTCGTAGGGCGACTTTTTCAGATCGATCTTGATGATGGTGTCAGCCATTGTCAGCTCCTGAGGGCAGATGGGGGTCGAAATGAACTACCGGGTCACTATCGCCAAGCGCTGGCCTGGCGACCATTCGTGAAATGACACCCCTGTCTACGTCATTTGACGTAGGTGGTATGCGGAGGCTGATTCAGGGGTGGGGATGCCTTTGTGGATTGCCACGGCGCTGTGCGCCTCGCAATGACGAGGTGGAGGGCGTTGCGCTGGTGCCTAGTCCTTCTTCTCCGTCATCGCGAGGGCCGTAGGCCTGTGGCGATCCAGGGTGCGGGGCTGGTGGATTGCCGCGTCGCTGGCGCTCCTCGCAATGGCGAGGTGGAGGGCGTTGCGCTGGTGCCTAGTCCTTCTTCTCCGTCATCGCGAGGGCCGTAGGCCTGTGGCGATCCAGGGTGCGGGGCTGGTGGTTTGCCACGGCGCTACGCGCCTCGCAATGACGGGGTTGGGGGCTGGGGGATTGTCGTGTCGGTGGATTGCCGCGTCGCTGGCGCTCCTCGCAATGACGGAGGTGGGGGTGTTACACCGATGTCGGGCTCTTCTTCTCCGTCATCGCGAAAGCCGTAGGCCTGTGGCGATCCAGGGTTAGTCGGTGGGGAAGACTTGTAGTTGTCCGTTCTGGTAGTCGGCGATGAACAGGCTGGCGCTGGGGGTTTGCAACAGGGCGTGGGCGAGTCTTGGGGTGAGTATTTGGCGTACCCGGCGCGCCAGATCGCGGGCGCCGTAGCGGCGGTCATAGCCCTGGCACAGGAAATGCCGGGCGTTGGCGGTGAGGCGCAGTTCGGCCTGCTGTTTAGCCAGGCGGCGGTTCAGGCGTTGCAGTTCAATGTCCAGCAAGGGTTCGCTGAGGTCTTCGTTCAGACGCTGGTACTGAACGATATGGTCGATGCGGTTGATGAACTCGGGGTCGAAGCGCTGGCTCAGGGCCTGGTCAAGTATCTGCCGCTCCTGGCCGGCGCTTGGGCCAAGCCAGCGCCGCCAGCCGGAGCGAAAGCGACCGTGGTAACGCGCCAGTTCAGCGGCACCGAGGTTGCTGGTGAGAAAGATCAGGCTATTGCGAAAATCCAGCGTGCGGTTGCCGGCCGGCAGGGTCAGTTGGCCGGCGTCGAGGACGTTGAGCAGGGTGCGGATGACCTCGCTGCTGGCCTTTTCCAGTTCGTCGAACAGGACGATGCCGGGCTTGCTGTAGCTGCCGCGGATTTTGTCGGCATCGAACAGGGTGTGGCCTTCTTTGCTACCGACGTAGCCCGGTGGTGCGCCGGTCAGTGCCGAGGCGTAGTGTTCCTGGCTGAGGGTGTTCATGTCGATGCGGCACAGGGCGTCCGCGCTGCCGTGCAGAGCTTCGGCCAGTACCCGCACGGTTTCGGTCTTGCCGACGCCGGTCGGGCCCATCAGCAGGCAGACGCCGAGCGGGCGCTGTTCCGGGGCCAGGTCGGCGCGGATGACCTGCAACAGGTCGCTGAGGGTGGCAAGAGCGGCGTCCTGGCCGATGATGCGCTGGTGCAGGAGTTGGCTGACCTGTTGCGGGTCGAAGGTAAAACGGGTCTGGCGCAGGCCGGTTTTGCTCGGGCGCTGAGCCAGCAGGTCGCGGTTGGCGGCTATGCGTTCGTTGGCGAAGGGCATGGACCTGTCCTTGTCTGTGGTAGTGAATGGATTGCCGTGTCGGTGGATTGCCACGGCCTACGGCCTCGCAATGACGGGGGGTGGGGCCTGTGGATTGCTGCGTCGGTGGATTGCCACGTCGCTGGCGCTCCTCGCAATGATGGGAGGGTGGAGTGTGACACCGGGACTTGGCTCCCCTTCTCCGTCATCGCGAAGGCCGCAGGCCTGTGGCGATCCAGGGTGCGGGGCCTGTGGATTGCCGCGGCCTACGGCCTCGCAATGACGAGGTTGGGCCTGTGGATTGCCACGGCACTGCGCGCCTCGCGATGACGGGGGTGGGGCGGTGGATTGCCGCGTCGCTGGCGCTCCTCGCAATGACGGGGTTGGGGGGATGGCCGCGGCGGCGGATGGCCGCCCCCTACTCCTCGCAATAACGAGAGAGTGAGTGCGTTACGCCGGTACTTGGCTCCCCTCCCCGTCATCGCGAGGCCGTAGGCCGTGGCGATCCATGTCGGCAACTCAGCCCAAGGCGCCCTTCTCCTTGCCGGCCACTGGCAGTTCACCTACCGGGCAGTCGGCCACCCCTACCGTGCTGCGGGTCATGGCTTCGACCTGGTCGCGGGCTTTTTCCGCATCCATGACCCAGGTGCGGTAGAAGTCGAACGGGCAGTCGGCCACGCCGCGGTCGCCATCGCCGGAGTTGAACACGCCGGTGTAGCCGCGGTGCAGCAGCTTGAACAGGTGGTTCTGCGACTGGTCGTTGGCGCGTGCGTCGCGGATCTGGCTGACCGATAGCTGGGCGTACTGCACGCCCATATCTTCCTCGCCGCATTCGCCCAGGGTGCGACCGTCGAAGCCGATGATCGCCGAGTGGCCGAAGTAGGAATACACGCCGTCAAAGCCGGTGGCGTTGGCCACGGCGACGTAGCAGTTGTTGGCCCAGGCCATGCTCTTGGCCATCATGATCTGCTGTTCCTTGGCCGGGTACATGTAGCCCTGGCAACGCACAATCAGTTCGGCGCCCTTCATCGCGCAGTCGCGCCAGATTTCCGGGTAGTTGCCGTCGTCGCAGATGATCAGGCTGATCTTCAGGCCCTTGGGGCCTTCGCTCACGTAGGTGGTATCGCCGGGATACCAGCCTTCGATCGGGCACCAGGGGATGCACTTGCGGTATTTCTGCACGATCTCGCCGTCGCTGTTGATCAGCACCAGGGTGTTGTACGGCGCCTTGTGCGGGTGCTGTTCGTGGCGTTCGCCGGTGAGCGAGAACACGCCCCAGGTGTTGGCGTCGCGGCAGGCCTGGCTGAAGATCGCGGTTTCATCACCGGGGATGCTGGCGGCGGTGGCCATCATCTCGTCGTTGTCGTACATGATCCCCATGGTGCTGTATTCGGGGAAGATCACCAGGTCCATGCCGGGTAGGCCCTGCTTCATGCCGCGAATCATGTCGGCAATCTTGTGCGCATTCTCAAGCACCTGCCCGCGAGTGTGCAGGCGCGGCATCTTGTAGTTCACCACGGCAACGCCGACGGTGTCCTTGCTGCTGGAAATATCACCATGACGCATGGCGGACTCCTTATCTGTGATGGCTGGTCAGACGGCCAGGTAGGAAGCGATCTTGGCTTCGTCGACGCTGGCTCTGAGTTCTTCGTGGACGATCTCGCCCTTTTCGATCACCAGGATGCGGTCGGCGATATCGAGGGCGAACTTGAGTACCTGTTCGGAAACAATGATCGACAGGCCGCGCTGGTCGCGGATCGTCTTCAGGGTGCGGGCCATGTCGCTGATGATCGACGGCTGGATGCCTTCGGTCGGCTCGTCGAGCAGCAGCAGTTTGGGGTCGCTGGCCAGGGCGCGGGCAATGGCCAGTTGCTGCTGCTGGCCGCCGGAGAGGTTGCCGCCGCGCCGTGAGCGCATTTCCAGCAGCACCGGGAACAGCTCGTAGAGATCGTCCGGTACGTTGCGCCGACCTGTGACGGTAAGGCCGGTTTCGATGTTTTCCTTGACCGTCATGGTCGAGAAGATCATCCGCCCCTGGGGGACATAGGCCAGCCCGGCCTTGACTCGCTGGTGGCTTTTCAAATCGGCGACTTCGCGCTCATCCAGGGTCACGCTGCCGCCCTGGCTGGGGATCACGCCCATCAGCGACTTCATCAGAGTGGTCTTGCCCATGCCGTTGCGGCCCATGATGGCGACGATTTCATTCTTGCCGACGCTGAAATTGAGATTGCGCAGGATCTGGCTCTGCCCGTAGGCCACGCTGTAATCGGATACGTTCAACATGCTCTGCCCTCTCAATGACCCAGATAGACTTCGATGACCTTGGGGTCGGCCTTGACCTTCTCCGGCGAGCCCTCGGCGAGAATGCGGCCCTGGTGTAGCACCGTGACCTTGTCGGCGATTTCCGCGACGAACTGCATGTCGTGTTCGATCACAATCATGGTGTGTTCCTTGGCGATCTCGCGCAGCAGCACGGCGGTCTGTCGGCGTTCGTTGACCGACATGCCGGCCACTGGCTCATCGAGCATCAGCAACTCGGGTTTCTGGATCAGCAGCATGCCAATCTCCAGCCACTGTTTCTGGCCATGGCTGAGCAGGTCGGCCTGGGTGTGCAGATGCTCGGAGAGAAAAATCCGCCCGGCGATTTCCTCGATGCGCGCCACTACCTCGGCGGTGCGCTTAAAGGCCAGGCTGCCGAACACCCCACGCCCGCTGGGATAGGAAATTTCCAGGTTCTCGAACACGGTCAGGTCCGGGTAGATCGAGGGGTTCTGGAACTTGCGCCCGACCCCGGCCTTGACGATCTGGTGCTCCTTGAGCCGGGTCAGTTCGCGGTTGCGAAAGCGGATCGAACCGTCAGTGGCCTTGGTACGGCCGCAGATCAGATCCAGCACCGTGGTCTTGCCGGCGCCATTGGGGCCGATGATCACGCGGATCTCGTTCTGGTCGACGTAAAAGCTCAGGTCGTTGACTGCCTTGAAGCCGTCGAACGAGACCGTGAGCCCTTCCACGGCGAGGATGAAATCGGTATTGGATCCCTGGCTCATGAGCTGGCTCCCTGGCTGCTGGGTTGAAGGACGTCAATGCGCGGCTCGCCCGGCTTGCCGAACAGGCGATCAAGCAGCCGGTCGACATGTGGTGCCACCCAGTTGGCGTACAGGCCGGCAATGCCGTTGGGCAGCGCCAGCACCACGCCGATGAAGATCAGGCCCATGGCGAACAGCCACAATTCCGGGAAGCTCTCGCCGAACAGGGTCTTGGCCACGCTGACCAGCAGCACGCCGTAGACCGCGCCGATGATCGACAACCGGCCACCGACAGCGCAGAAGATCACCATCTCGATCGATGGCACTACCCCGACGAAGCTCGGCGACATGAAGCCTTCCTGCAGGGTGAACATCGCCCCGCCGATGCCGGCAAAGGCGGCGCCGACGCAGAACACAAAGACCTTGAAGTTGGCGATGTCGTAGCCGGAAAAGCGCACCCGGTCCTCCTGCCCGCGCATCGCCACCAGAATCCGCCCGGTCTTGCTGCGGCGGATGTACTGGGCGACCAGCAGACAGACGAACAGCAGTGCCACGCAGACGAAGTAGAGGATGTAGCTGGCCTCGTCGGTGTGGATGTTCCAGCCCTTGAGCGTGCGCAAGTCGGTAATGCCGTTGACCCCGCCGGTCAGACCCTGCTGACCGATGATCAGGATGGTCAGAATCGCAGCGATCGACTGGGTGATGATGGCGAAATACACCCCGCCGACCCGGCGCTTGAACATCGCTACGCCGATCAGGTAGGCGACGATGCTCGGCACCACGACTACCGCAATGATGGCGAAGGTCAGGCTGTAGAAGGGTTCCCAGAACCACGGCAGTTCGGTGATGCGGTTCCAGTCCATGAAATCCGGGATACCCGGGGTGGTCTGGATCGCGGTGTTTTCCGGGGTCGAGGCCTCAAGCTTGAGGTACATGGCCAGGGCGTAGCCGCCCAGACCGTAGAACACCCCCTGCCCCAGGCTGAGGATGCCGCCATAGCCCCAGCACAGCACCAGGCCGACGGCGACGAAGGCAAAGCTGAGGAACTTGCCGACCTGATTCAGACGCATCACGTCCAGCGCCAGCGGCAGCGCCACCAGCAACACCAGCGCCAACACCAGGAACGACAGCAGATCCTGGCGCGGCATGAACTCCTTGAAGGATGAGAATGGCATGACGGGCTCCTCCTAGCGGCGCACTTTGAGACTGAACAACCCCTGGGGGCGGAACATCAGGATGATCACCACCACCAGCAGGGTCAGTACCTTGGCCATCGAACCGCCCATGAAGAACTCCATGATCGATTGCGACTGCGAGATGCTGAATGCCGAGGCGACCGTGCCGAACAGGCTGCCGGCGCCGCCAAACACCACCACCAGGAAGGTGTCGACGATGTACAACTGGCCGGAGCTGGGGCCGGTGGAGCCGATCATGGTGAAGGCGCTGCCGGCGACCCCGGCAATGCCGCAGCCCAGGGCGAAGGTCAGGCGGTCCACCCGGGCCGTGTTGATGCCCACGGCGCCGGCCATCTCGCGGTTCTGCACCACGGCGCGCACCTGCTTGCCCCAGCGCGAGCGGTACATCAGCACCGCCACGGTGACTGTGGCCAGCACCGCCAGGGACATGACAAACAGGCCGTTGATCGGTACCTCGATCATGTCGGTGATCTGGTAGGAACCCATCAGCCAGTCGGGGATCACTACTCCGACCTCACGGGCGCCAAAGATAGAGCGGTAAGCTTGCTGCAGAATCAGGCTCAGGCCCCAGGTGGCCAGCAGGGTGTCCAGCGGGCGATGGTAGAGAAAGCGGATCAGCCCCCATTCGACGATCACCCCGAGCAGCGCCGCAGCGAAAAAGGCGAGGACGATGGCAAACAGGAAGTAGGAGCCGAACAGCTCGGGAAAGTGGTTGGCGAACAGGTTCGAGGTCATGTAGGTGACATAGGCACCGAGGATCATGAACTCACCATGCGCCATATTGATGACCCCCATCTGGCCGAAAATAATGGCCAGGCCCAGGGCCATAAGAACGAACACCGCGAACAGGATCAGACCGGCAAAACCCTGCATGGCAAAGATCGCGGTCAGCTCGGCGGCAGAGAAGTCAGAGAACATGGTCCTTCCTCCGGCAGATGGACAGGCAAACCAGGCAAAACGGTCCCGCCGGCCGACTGGCCGGCGGGTGCTACAGGCTTACTGGTAACCGGCTGGGAACGGATCGGGTTCCATCAGCTCGTCGGTCTCGTAGACCACCTTGAACTGGCCGTCACGCTGGGCGTGGCCAATACGGGTCTTGGACCACAGGTGGTGGTTTTCGTGGATGCGCACGTAGCCTTCCGGTGCAGTGGTCAGCTCGATGCCCGGCGAAGCTTCGCGCACGCGGTCAACATCGAACGAGCCGGCCTTCTCCACGGCGGCCTTCCACAGCCAGGGTCCGAGATAGGCGGCCTGGGTGACGTCGCCGATCACCGCATCAGCACCCCAGCGGGCCTTGAAGGCTTCGACGAAAGCCTGGTTGTTTTCATTCGGCAGGCTCTGGAAGTACTTCATCGAGGCATAGGCACCCTCGATGTTGTCACCACCGATGCCGAGAATTTCATCCTCGGTGACCGAGATGGTCAGCAGGGTGAAGTCTTCCTTGGTCATGTCCAGACCCGCGGCCTTGAGCTGGCGGTAGAAAGCCACGTTGGAGCCACCAACCACCGAGGCGAAGATCACGTCCGGCTTGCGCAGGCGGATGCGGTTGATCACTGAGTTGAAGCTGGTGTGGCCGAGCGGGAAGTAGTCCTCACCGACCACCTGGCCACCCAGGTGCTGCTCGATGTGGGTACGGGCGATCTTGTTCGAGGTGCGCGGCCAGATGTAGTCCGAGCCGATCAGGTAGAAGGTCTTGGCACCCTTGTCTTCAGACACCCAGTCAAGCCCGGCAAGAATCTGCTGGGTGGCTTCCTGGCCGGTGTAGATCACGTTGGGCGACTGCTCCAGCCCCTCGTAGAAGGTCGGGTAATAGAGCATGCCGTTGTTGCGCTCAAAGATCGGCAGTACCGCCTTGCGCGAGGCCGAAGTCCAGCAGCCAAACACCGCTGCCACCTTGTCCTGGCGCAGCAGCTTGTTGGCGCGGTCGGCGAAGGTCGGCCAGTCACTGGCGCCGTCTTCCTGAACGTATTCGATCTGCCGTCCGAGTACCCCGCCCATGGCGTTGATCTGCTCGATGGCGAGAATTTCGGCCTGCACCGAGCCCTCTTCACTGATCGCCATGGTGCCGGTGATCGAATGCAGGATGCCGACCTTGACGGTGTCATCGGTTACCGCCAGGCCAGTAGTGTTGACCTCGGCGGTGCTCGGGTTGGCCGTGGCGGTCAGGCTGATGCCTGATAGCAGCACGGCAGCAGACATGGCAGCGATCGAACGCGCCAGAAAACTGCGGCGGGACAGCTTGGGTTTGGAGTGCTCCATGGTGATTCCTCGTGTCGGTGAAACTGGGAAAAAACGGCACCACCGGGGCAGATCCGGTGATGCCTTAAGCGCACGACTCGCATTCTGCTAAGCACCCATCAAACTGCCCATTCGACAAATACCCCAGCCGCCTACGTCATTTGACGCATGGCCGGCAGGTTCGCTGCGGTATAGAAATGAGCGCGGTTATATGTCTTCCCCGATGGGACTAGCCTCGTCATTGCGAGGAGCAGAGCGACGTGGCAATCCAGACGGCCTGCCCAGCGCTAACCACGCGTGGATTGCCACGGGCCTGCGGCCCTCGCAATGACGGTGAGTGAAGGCGATGGTGGGAAGGGGGTGTTATGACGCCAGCACCAGGGTGCCGCACCCTGTCATTGCGGGGACGCTAGCCCCCATCAGTGCAAAGACGCCACAGCGCGTCATTGCGAGGAGCAGAGCGACGTGGCAATCCAAACGCCCTGCCCGGCGCGAACCACGCATGGATTGCCACGGGCCTACGGCCCTCGCAATGACGGCGAGTGAAGGCGATGGTGGGAGGGGGTGTTACGACGCCAGCACAAGGGTGCCACACCTTGTCATTGCGGGGACGCTAGCCCCGTCACTGCAAAGACGCCACAACGCGTCATTGCGAGGAACGTAGTGACGTGGCAATCCAAACGGCCTGCCTGACGCGAACCACGCATGGATTGCCACGGGCCTGCGGCCCTCGCAATGACGGTGAGTGAAGGCGATGGCGGGAAGGGGGGCTGACGGGAAAGGAGCAGATGGAAGGCTCGCTTAAATAGACAAGCTGGCATGTATATTGAGAGAGCCTGCCAGGGGGCGGCCGATGCAGCGTTACAGCGAACCGGCCACCCAGATATCGCACCATGCCGGTGCAGATCGAGCCGCCAGTGTCACCAGAACTGGCACCAAGGGGAGCCCATGACTGCCAGGCAACACATCTTCCGCGTGCGCCGCAACTACAACCAGTGGGTCGCCAACGAGACGCTGGAGGACTACGCCCTGCGCTTCACCGCCAAAAGCGCCCGACGCTGGCCGGCGTCACGGGTGGCGGGTACTGCGCTGGGGGCGATCTCGTTTCTGGCCATGGAAGCGATTGGCGGCGCCATTACCCTGCATTACGGCTTTACCAATGCAGTGGCGGCGATTCTGGCGGTCAGTCTGGTGATTCTGCTGACCGCCATCCCGATCAGCTATTACGCTGCCCGCTACGGGGTCGACAGCGATCTGCTGACCCGCGGTGCCGGCTTTGGTTACATCGGTTCGACCATCACCTCGCTGATCTACGCCAGCTTCACCTTTATCTTCTTTGCCCTGGAAGCAGTGATCATGGCCATGGCGCTGGAGCTGCTGTTTGGCGTGCCGCTGGCGCTGGGCTACATCATTTGCGCACTGGTGATCATTCCGCTGGTGACCCATGGCATCACCCTGATCAGCCGCTTCCAGCTATGGAGCCAGCCTTTCTGGATCATCCTGCAACTGGTGCCGTTCGTCTTCATCATCTATGCCGACGCCAGCGCGGTGCAGGACTGGACCCAGTTCGCCGGCCGTGAGCCGGGCAGCGATCCGGCCAGCGGGCTGAACCTGCTGATGTTCGGCGCCGCCGCTGCGGTGATGTTCTCGCTAATCGCCCAGATTGGCGAGCAGGTCGATTTTCTGCGCTTTGTACCCAAGGCCGAGCCCGGTAAAAGTCTGCGCTGGTGGGCGGCGGTGATGGCCGGCGGGCCGGGCTGGATCATCATCGGCGCGCTGAAAATTCTGGCCGGCTCGTTCCTGGCCGTGCTGGCGCTAAACCACGGAGTGCCCTACGAGGAAGCCGCCGACCCGACCCGCATGTACATGATCGCTTTCGGCTACCTGACCAACTCGCCACAGGTGGCGCTGGCAGCAGCCGGTATCTTCGTGATCCTGTGCCAGGTCAAGATCAACGTCACCAACGCCTATGCCGGCTCGATTGCCTGGTCGAACTTCTTTTCCCGGCTGACCCACAGCCACCCCGGGCGGGTGGTCTGGCTGGTGTTCAACGTCAGCATCGCGCTGCTGGTTATGGAACTGGGGGTATACCGGGCGCTGGAAGAAACCCTGGGCTACTACGGCATTATCGCCACCGCCTGGGCCGGCGCACTGGTCGCCGATCTGGTGATCAACAAACCGCTCGGGCTGTCGCCCAAGCATATCGAGTTCAAGCGTGCGCATCTGTACGACATCAATCCGGTGGGGGTCGGCGCCATGCTGCTGGCCACCCAGGCCGGATTCCTGAGCTTTGCCGGGCTACTCGGTGAAGTAGCACAGGCTCTGGCGCACTTCATTGCCCTGGGCACTGCCCTACTCTGCGCCCCGCTGATCGCCTGGCTGACCGGCGGACGTTATTACCTGGCGCGCGAGGTGATCCGCCTGCAACCCGAGGCTGACGAACGGCTGGCCTGCTGCGTGTGCGAGAACCGTTTCGAGCCCGAAGACATCACCCATTGCCCGGCCTATGGCGGACAGATCTGCTCGCTGTGCTGCTCGCTGGATGCCCGCTGCGGCGACTACTGCAAACCCGGCGCCGGCTATGCCGAACAGATGCGCGGCTTTCTCCGGCTACTGCTGCCCGAGCGGCTGATGCCACGGGTCGGCTCACGGATCGGGCATTTCCTTGGCCTGCTGGTGTTGATCAATGGCGTTACCGGTCTGCTGCTGGCACTGATTTACTACCAGACACCGTTCAGCGACAGCGCCACCCAGGCCCTACTGGCCAGCACCCTGTGGAAGGTGTTTTTCATTCTGCTGATCATCACCGGGGTGATCAGTTGGCTGTTTGTACTGGCCAACGACAGCCGCCGGGTCGCCCAGGAGGAATCCAACCGGCAGAACCGCCTGCTGCTGGAAGAGATCGAAGCCCACGAGCTGACCGACCGCGCACTGCAGCAGGCCAAGGAGCAGGCCGAAGCCGCCAACCTGGCCAAGAGTCGTTACCTGACCGGCATCAGCCATGAGCTGCGCTCACCGCTCAATGCAGTACTCGGTTACGCCCAACTGCTGGAACAGGACCCGCAGATTCCGGAAATTCGCCGCCCGGCGCTGGGGGTGATTCGCCGCAGCGGCGAGTACCTGGCCGACCTGATCGAAGGGCTGCTGGATATTTCCAAGATCGAGGCCGGACGCCTGGAGCTGCACCTGAGCGAAGTACGCATCGACCTGCTGCTCGATCAACTGGTCCACATGTTCCGCCTGCAGGCCGAGGCCAAGGGCCTGGCGTTCGAGTTCCACTGCCAGGATCGCCTGCCGCGCTGGGTACGTACCGACGAAAAGCGCCTGCGTCAGATTCTGATAAACCTGCTGTCCAACGCCATCAAATACACCGAATCCGGGCATGTGCGCCTGACCCTGCGCTACCGCAGCGAGGTCGCCGAGTTCAAGGTCGAAGACAGTGGCGAGGGTATTCGCCGCGAGGATCTCGAACGCATCTTCCAGCCCTTCGAGCGGGTGCGCAATCCCGGCTCGACCGCCTTCGGCACCGGGCTGGGACTGACCATTACCAAGCTGCTGTGCGAAATCATGGGTGGCGACATCAGTGTGCAGAGCCACCCGGGCCAGGGCAGCATCTTCAAGGTCACACTACTGCTGGCCAGCGCCCGGCGCGACAGGCCAGACGATCCGCCCCCGGCACTGCGTCCACCGCACGGCTATGCCGGCCCGACCCGGCGCATTGTGGTGATCGACGACGAAGACTCGCACCGCCAGTTGATGACCAACCTGCTCACGCCTCTGGGCTTTGAGGTACAGACCCTGGCCAACCCCTTGCTGGCAGTGGAACTGCTGCGCCAGCAACCAGCCGACCTGCTGCTGCTCGATCTGAATATGCCCGGCCAGGACGGCTGGAGCCTGCTGGCCGAACTGCGCGCCAGCGGCTGCACCACACCGGTCATCGTGCTGTCCGCCGATGCCGCCGACGGCGGCCAGTCTCAGGTACCGGCACTGCATCAGGGCTACTTTATCAAGCCGGTGCAACTGGCCCAGTTGCTCGAACAGATCGGCCTGCTGCTGCAATTGCAGTGGCGCCATGAACCGGCGATGCCGGCCGCTCACACACAACCTGCGCCAGCCCCGGCCACCCCCCTGCCCGGCCTGCCGACCTTGCAGGCACTGGCGTCCATCGGCCATCGCAAGGGCCTGCTCGAGGCGCTGTACCAGTTGCGCGAGCAAGACAGCGCCCGCCATGACTACTACAACCAACTGATCGGCCTTGCTGAGGCCTTCCAATTCGAAGCCCTGCAGCAACGGCTTCAGGTAACCGACCATGAATGCTCTTGAAAGCCCACGCGACACCATCCTGATCGTCGACGACGCTCTGGACAGTGTCCGCATGCTCAACGATGTGCTGGAAAATGCCGGCATGACCGTGCTGGTTGCACTAGAAGGTGCCCAGGCTCTGAACATCACCCGCAACATCACCCCTGACCTGATCCTGCTCGATGCGCTGATGCCGAACATGGACGGCTTTGAAACCTGCCGCCAGCTCAAGACCAACCCGGCGCTGACCGATGTACCAATTATTTTCATGACCGGCCTGAGCGACACCGAACATGTGGTCATGGGCCTGAACAGCGGCGGCGTGGACTACGTCAACAAACCGATCAAGGCCGACGAACTGCTGGCCCGCATGCAGGTCCATCTGGCCAACGCGCGCATGGCCCAAAGCGCCCGCATGGCACTGGATCACACCGGCCATTACCTGTTCGCCGTGGATGCCAGAGGCGAACAACTCTGGGCCACCCCACAGGTCAGCCAGCGCTTGCACCAGTGCGGCTATGCGCATACCGACGACCTCCGGCAACTGGCCGGAGAACTCGCTACCTGGCTCAGCCACGCCCCCCAACCCGGCCACCACCTGACGCCGGCGCGGGCCAGCAAGGACGGCCCGGTAATCGAATTTCTCGCCAGCGTATCAGCTCAGGAACACCTGCTGCGGCTGGTCGACAACCCGCGCAGCGACGATGCCTGCGAGCGCCTGCGCGACCACTTCGGCCTGACCGGGCGCGAAGCCGACGTGATGCTGTGGATCGCCAACGGCAAGACCAACCGCGAAATCGGCCAGATCCTCGACATGAGCCCACGCACGGTGAACAAACATCTGGAACAGGTGTTCCGCAAACTGGGGGTGGAGAATCGCACGGCCGCGGCTGCGGCGGCGATTCGGTGTTTGGCGCGGTTTTGAGGCGAGTCAACGCTCAGGCAGAACACAGCCTCATGCCCTGTTGCAAACCATCCATGCTGGTTAACTCCTGAGCGGACTGAACCCTTTCGATGGTTCTTCGACAGTTCCAGCCACTAAAAAGCAAAAACCCCTGAAAACATAATGTAATCAGGGGTTTAGCTTGAGTATCTGGCGGAGAGAGAGGGATTCGAACCCTCGATACGCTATTAACGTATACACACTTTCCAGGCGTGCTCCTTCAACCACTCGGACACCTCTCCGGAGGCTTGATGACCGGTCACCCGGCTACCAAGGCGCGCTAATTTACCGGATGCAGGCTGCCTTGGCAAACCCTTTTTCGCAGCCACGGCAACAGGATAGCCAGAACTGGCCGGTCATGATTAAGTTGTTAAACTGCCTCGATACCAGGCCGTGTCGGCCTGTGGTCTTTGCATCGAGGATTTGATCATGAGCGAGCTGGTTTCCTACCGTTTTGCCGACGGCATTGCCCACCTGAGTCTGAGCAATGGCAAGGTCAATGCGATTTCACCGGAGGTGATCGATGCCTTCAATGCGGCGCTGGACCAGGCTGAGAAGGATCGGGCGGTGGTAGTGATCAGCGGTCAGCCGGGTATGCTCTCGGGTGGTTATGACCTCAAGGTGATGACCTCCAGCGCCGAGGCGGCCAAGGCACTGGTAGCCAAGGGCTCGACTCTGGCCCGGCGCATGCTCTCGCACCCATTCCCGGTGGTGGTTTGCTGCACCGGCCATGCCGTGGCCAAGGGTGCGTTCATCCTGCTCTCTGCCGACTACCGGATTGGCGTAGAGGGTCCGTTCAAGATTGGCCTGAACGAAGTGGCGATCGGCATGACCATGCACCATGTCGGCATTGAGCTGGCCCGCGCCCGGCTGACCAACGCAGCATTCAACCGCTCGGTCATCAATGCCGAGATGTTCTCACCGGAGCAGGCAGTAGAAGCTGGCTTTCTGGACAAGGTGGTGCCCGCCGATCAACTGGAAGAGCAAACCCTGGCGATGGCCAAGTTCCTCACCACCCTGAACATGACCGCGCACCGCAATACCAAGCTCAAGAGTCGCAAGGCGCTGCTGGAACTGCTCGATGCGTCCATTGAGCTGGATAAGCAACACGCCCTCTGAGCCGGAAAAAACTCGAATCCATTTGCCGCTGGGCCTGTATTGGCCGGCCGGGTTAAGCTGACGCCCTTGAACCAAACGGGACGGTGGCAGTGGATTCAATTACCCAGGCAGTTCTCGGCGCCTCGATTCATGGCGCCATGCTCGGTCGCTGGCAGGGACGCAAAGCCCTGCTCTACGGTGCCATGCTTGGTACCCTGCCAGACCTGGATGTGGTGCTTGACTATGGCGATGCCGTAGCCAACATGACCCAGCATCGCGGTTTCAGCCATTCCCTGTTCGTACTCACCGGTCTGAGCCTGCTGATGACCTGGCTGATCCGCCGTTATCGTCCCAATCCCGGCTATACCGGCATGCGTTTATGGTTGACGATCTGGCTGGTGCTGGTGACCCATGTGCTACTCGATGCCTTCACCTCCTACGGCACACAACTGTTCTGGCCGTTCACCCCTACGCCTACGGCCTGGTCGAGCATTTTTATCATCGACCCCCTATACACCCTGCCGCTGCTGTTGGCCGTTATCGTCGGCCTGCTGTTTGGCCTGCGCCACCGCGGCCTGCGCTGGCAGTACTGGGCACTGGGTCTGAGCAGTCTGTATCTGGCCAGTACTCTGGCCGGCAAGCAGATGGCCGAGCAGCAATTGCAACTGGCGCTGGCCGAGCGCGGCATTCAGACCGAGCAGACCTTCACCTCGCCTACCCCGTTCAACACCCTGCTCTGGCGGGTGGTGGCAATTGATGGTGATGACTATTACGAAGGCGTGGTGAGTTGGCTGGACCGTCAGCCGCCGCCGCTGGAGCGCCTGCCGCGCCACTACCGGGCAGCCAAGACGGCCCTGGCCGGCAGCAGCGCTCACCAGCGGCTGCGTTGGTTCACAGATGATGTGCTGCGCTATGACCTGATCAACAATCACTGGGTGGTTACCGATCTGCGTTTGGGCATGACTGGTTATCACCCCTTCCGTTTTGCCCTGGCCGAGATTACCGACAGCGGTGTAAAGCTGATCGAAGCCCCGGAGCACTGGCCTCTACCGCCACGCGACTTTTCTCAATTGACAGCGCTGCGCCGGCGCGCTCTGGACCCGGACTACCCATTGTCATTAGCGGAACTCGCCCATGGGCTGGGTACATCACCAAGCGTGATCAGCAATCCTTAGCGCAGGCGGGCCGGCACTCTGCAATAATGGCCGTTATTTTGCCCAGGAAATGACGCTATGCCGGGCCCTGCGCCAACGACGCTCCCACCAGAAAGCCGCCGCCTGGCCATGGCGGCGGCTTTGCTGGCAATCTTCACCACTATCTTCGCCAGCAACCTGCCAACCCCACTGTATGCGGTCTGGCAGGTACGCATGGGCTTTTCATCCACGGCCCTGACGGCGATCTTTTCGGTATACGTGCTCGGGGTGATCAGTATGCTGCTGACCCTGGGCTCATTGTCGGACAAGCTCGGCCGCCGCCAATTGCTGGTACCCGGCATGCTGTTCATCGCCGCCGGCGCAGTGATGTTCCTGCTGGCTCAGGATATTGTCGGGCTGGGGGTGGCGCGGGTTTTGACCGGTTTGGGTACCGGGCTGGTGACGGGGGCTGCATCAGCAGCGGTTGTGGAACTGGAGCCAAACGAAAACTGGACCCGTGCCGCCACACTGTCGGCCCTGGCCTTCACCCTGGGCGCCTTTGCCGGGCCTATGCTCAGTTCATTGGCACTGAAACTTGGGCCAGGGGCGGATACCTGGCCCTTCGTACTGGTCGTGGTCATGAGCCTGACGACTATCGCCCTGCTGGTGCTGGCACCCTGGCCAAGCGGGATCGGACAACGCCAGGCCGGTTTCAGCCTGCGGCGCTGGAGACCTACCACTATTCGGGTGCCACGCGAGTTGCTGGGGCCATTTGCCTTTGCTGGGGCGGCCATCTGCCTGGCCTGGTCAACCGGCAGTCTGTACGCTTCGCTGGGTCCGTCGCTGGCCCGTGAGCTGGTAGGAATCAGTGACCGAGCACTGGCCGGGATGTTCGCCGCCGGTTGGCAGTTGATTGCCGGACTCAGCCAGTTTTTTTGCCAACACCAACCACGTGATCGTCTGCTACTGGTCGGCCCGACCCTGCTGATCAGTGGTCTGCTGGTGATGGCCGGCGCGGTGCTCCTGGCCTCGCCCTGGCTGTTTACCCTGGCAACCCTGGCCACCGCCAGTGGTGCCGGCTCCACCGGGGTAGTGGCCATGGCTTCGATTAGCCAGGATGCCCCGCCCAGCGAGCGCGCCAGCATCAACTCAACGTTCTACCTGTTAGCCTATCTGACCATGGCTTCGGTAGTGCTTGGGGTCGGCTTCGTCAGTGATCTGATCGGTTTCGGCACAACCGTAATCGGCTTCACCCTGTGCATTTCGCTGGCGGCCATCAGCCTGATGGCAGTAGCCATCAGGACCGGACGCACCTCGTTGTGGTAATCAGAACAGCCCTTGGGCCAGCCAGCGCCAGAGAAAGAAGGCCAGCATGCCGCCACCGATGGTGGCCAGCAGGTTACGCCAGCGTGCGGCGATCAGGATGGCGATGAGGCCACCGATCAGGTAGGCATTGTCCAGGCTCAGTTGCCAGCGCTGGCCGTCCGGCATGACCATGGCCGGAACGATGATCGCAGTCAGTACCGCCACGGGTACATAGCCCAATGCCTGACTGACCAGCGGACTGAAGCGCACCCGATGGCCGGCGGCAAACAATACATAGCGAATACCGAAGGTAATCAGCGCCATACCGGCGATCAGCGCAACCTCAAAGCTGCTCATCAGCCACCTCCAGACGCTCGCGGGCATTCAGCCGCTCAGCCACTACCCCGGCAGCTACCCCCAGCAACGCTGCCAGCATCAGCCCCAGCTTGTAAGGTAGCGGATGCGCAACCAGCGCTACCACTGCCGCCACCAGCGCGGCCACCAGCATCGGCCGGGTGCGCAGCATAGGCACAACAATACCGATAAAGGTTGCGACCATGGCGAAATCCAGGCCCCAGCCAGCCATGCCCGGCAAGGCATGGCCCAGCAGCGCGCCGGTCAGGGTGCAGGCGAACCAGTTGCTGTACATGGCCAGGCAGGAACCAAGAAAATACCAGTGCTTGTGGGTCATTGGGGTCTGAGCATCGTGGTAGTGATGCTGAACCACGGCATAGCTTTCATCGGTCAGCCAGAATGCCAGCGGTACCCGCCAGCGTTGCGGCAAATGACGGACAAAGGGCAACAGGCTGGCGCTGTAGAGCATGTGCCGCAGGTTGACGATGAAGGTCGTCAGCAGAATCACCGCCAGACCGGCCCCGGAGGCTACCAGACTGACAGCAATGAACTGGGCCGAGCCGGCGAACACCAGCAGCGACATGGCCAGGGTCGCGCCCAGCGACAACCCCGAAGCCACCGCCAGGGTGCCGAAGATGATGCCGAACGGCAGCGCGCCGACCAGCATGGGAATGGTATCGCGGGCCCCGTGCAGGGCCGCCTGAAAACGGGCAGACATGGGTGCAACATTCATATGGGATGGCACAGTACGCTAACAGCCCCACCCCGCCCCCACAAGATACAGTTGGGCAGTAACAGTGTCCCTACTTGAGGTCGATATAACGGCTTATTAAAGCCCGCAAAGCCGCCGGCTTGACCGGCTTGGGCAGGTAATCCAGACCCGCCAGACGGATGTGGGCAATCAGCTCGCTGCGCCCGTCGGCGCTGATCACCACGCCTGGCAGATCGTCGGACAGCCGCTCGCGCAGCCAGCCCATCAGCTCAAGCCCGGTATCCCCGGCATCCAGGTGATAGTCGATCAGCACCAACTGCGGCTGGAAGCCGGACTCGAGAACCTGCTCAACCTCCAGCCGGTCGCGAGCGATAGCCACGTGGCATTGCCAGCGACTGAGCAAGCTTTGCATCCCGGTCAGGATGTTCGGTTCGTTGTCGATGCACAGCACCTGCGCGCCACTGAGCACTGGCGCCGGCTGAGTACTGGGCATGGCCGCCCGGACTGGCGTGTGCTTGGCCACCGGCAGGGTCACGCTGAACACACTGCCACGCCCCGGCCAGGAGCGCACACCCAGCTCATGACCAAGCACCCGACACAGCCCGTCGGCAATCGCCAGGCCTAGCCCCAACCCTTTTTCCGCCTGGGTTCGATGGCTATCCAGACGCTGGAATTCCTCGAAAATCACCTGCAACTTGTCGCGCGGAATGCCAGGCCCCTGGTCCCACACCTCGATCCGCACCTGCTCGCCCTGACGCCGCACCCCGAGCAGTACCCGGGAGCGCCCGGCATAGCGGAAGGCATTGGTCAGGAAGTTCTGCAGCACCCGACGCAGCAGGCGCGTATCGCTACGCACCCGTAAATGACTGGACAGTACCCGCAGGTCCACACCCTGCTCGGCAGCAATCGCCCCGAACTCGATCTTCAGCGGCTCCAGCAACTCGGCCAGATCGAAATCGCTCCACTCAGGGCTGACCCGCCCGGCCTCCAGTCGCGAGATATCGAGCAGATCGGAAATCAAGTCCTCGGCCGAGCGCAACGAGGTATCCAGATGGCGAATCAGTTCCTCGCTTTCCGCCGGCAAGCCCTCCTGGTGACTGAGCGAGGCCGAGAACAGCCGGGCGGCATTGAGTGGTTGCATCAGGTCATGGCTGACGGCGGTCAAAAACCTGCTCTTGGACTGACTGGCGCGCTCGGTCTGGGCCTTGGCCAGCAGCAGCGCCTCGTTGAGTTCGGACAGTTCGCGGGTCCGCTCGGCCACCCGCTGTTCCAGTCGCTCATTGGCTTCCTTGAGCGCCTGCTCGGCCTCACGGAACGCGGTGATATCGGTAAAGCTCATAACAAAGCCGCCGCCAGGCATCGGGTTGCCGATGATCTCGATCACCCGGCCGTTGGGGAAGCGCCGCTCGGAACGGTGAGCAGTGCCCTGCTTCATCCAGTTAATGCGCTTGTCGACATGCTCCTGCGGATCGCCCGGGCCACACAGCCCACGCTGGGCATTGTGCAGAATAATGTCGGCGATCGGCCGGCCAATGGTGATCAGACCATCGGGATACTCGAACATTTCCAGGTAGCGACGATTCCAGGCTACCAGCCGCAGTTCCTTGTCGGCCACGCTGATGCCCTGGGTGATGTTCTCGATCGCACCCTGCAGCAACCCCCGGTTGAACTGCAAGACCTCCGAGGCTTCATCGACGATACGCACCACATCGTCGAACTGCATGTCACGCCCTTCGATCGCCGCCTTGACCACCACCCGTGCCGAAGAGGCACCCAAGACCCCAGCCAGCAAACGCTCGCTGTGGGTAATCCAGCCGCTGCTGGCCACCTGACCCGGCGCGAAGTTCAGAGCCTGCACCTGCGCGTATCGCTGGAAGCTGGCCAACGCCCGCTCCTCACCAACGAAGCGCGCCGCCAGGGCCAGCAGATCTTCCACCGTGACCCGCAGCAAGGCCCGACTCGGGCCATCGACCCAGGCCTGCGAGTCCTGGCTGACGAAACGGCCAGCCTGCCAATGCTCCAGTACCCGGGTTCGGCTGAACACCGAGACCATGACAAAGGCCATGAAGTTGCAGGCCAGCGCAATCAGACTACCCAGGGTGATGCTATTCACCGGCAGCCCCAGCGAACGCTCGTGCAGCGCCTCAAGCAGCGGCCAACCGTTCAATTGCCAGCCCATACCAGCACCCACCAACGGCAGGATCAGCAGATACAGCCACAGCACCAGGCCAATAAGTAGTCCGGCGAACACCCCGCTGCGATTGGCCTGTTTCCAGAACAGCGCGCCAAACATGGCCGGAGCCAACTGGGCAATCGCACCAAAGGCGATCTGGCCAATACTGGCCAGAGTCCCGGCCGAACCGATCAGCCGGTAGACCACATAGGCCAATAACAGAATGACCAGAATACTGGTACGCCGAACATTCAGCAGCAGGCCGCGAAACTCTTCATAGGAGCGTTCCTGCTGGCTCTTGTTGCGCAGCATCAACGGCAGCACCACGTCATTGGAGACCATGGTACTCAGGGCAATGGCGGCCACAATCACCATCCCGGTCGCTGCCGACGCTCCACCAAGAAACGCCAGCAACGCCAGCACTGGCCGGCCTTCGAGTAGTGGCACGCTGATCACATAGGAGTCGGCCGAGACCGCCGGCCCCAGGGTCATCTGCCCGGCCAGGCTGATCGGCACCACGAACAGCGCAGCCAGCACCAGATACGCCGGAAACACCCAGCGCGCCAGGCGCAGATCGCCCGGCTCGATATTTTCCACCACCGCAACCTGGAATTGCCGCGGCAGGCAGAGAAAAGCCAGGATAGCGATAAAGGTCTGGAAGATCAGACTGGTTACCAGCGTTTCACGCTGCCAGTAGTCGGACAACTCAGGACTGCTGCTGGCGCGCTCGAGCAGATCCTGCACCCCACCGAACAGACTGAAGGTCACGAAGGCACCAACCGCCAGGAAGGCCAGCAACTTGACCAGCGACTCGAAGGCGATCGCCAGCATCATGCCCCGGTGGTGCTCGGTAGCATCCAGGCTGCGGGTACCGAACAAAATGGTGAACAGTGCCAGCACCAGCGTCACGACCAATGCGGTATCGGCCGCCCCCGCCGACTCTTCAGCCTGACCCTGGAGCATCGCCGGTACGCTCAGCAGGTTGTAGCCCAGCACGATACCCTTGAGCTGCAGGGCGATATAGGGCAACACACTGACCAGGCACAACAGGCTGACCGCCACCGCCAGCGCCTGGGACTTGCCATAGCGCGAGGCGATGAAGTCAGCAATCGAGGTGATGTTTTCCTGCTTGCTGATGGCGATCATGCGGGCATACAAACGCCAGCCGAACAGGAAAAGCAGTACCGGACCAATGTAAATGGGCAAAAAGCCCCAGAGTTGCTCCGAGGCCATGCCAACGGCGCCAAAGAAGGTCCAACTGGTACACCAGACCGCCAGCGACAGACTGTAGACCCAGACGCGCAGGCGCGGATTGAACTCCCCGGGGCGACGGTCACCCCAGAAGGCGATGGCGAACAGCAACGCCATATACAGCAGGAAAATAAAGGCTACCAGGCCACCTGAAAGCATCGTCAACCGTCGCGCATTATATTGGGAAATCAAAGCACTGATTAATTGCACGCCAGCCCGGCAGCCCGGTTGTCGCTGACCTGTTCTGGACTGTCGAGGCCCTGGATGGGCTTCGCCAAGCCCCCAGGGATGGGTTCACGGCGTGTCCAGAACAGGTCAGCGACAATTGGGCCAACATAGAAACTGACTTAATCAGTGTTTCCTTAGTCTGGCAGTGCTGGCGGCATTTGCCCAGCCTTGGCCCCTACGACCTAAGTCGACCAACTGCTGATCAACCCAGCAGTACCAGACTCCAGACCACGATGATCAACAGCAACCCAAGCATCTGCGCAGCGCTGCCCATGTCCTTGGAGGCCTTGGACAATGGATGACGTTCCAGCGAGATTCGGTCGATCGCAGCCTCAATGGCCGAGTTGAGCAGCTCGATGATCAACGACAACAACACACTGCCGATCATCAAGGCCCGGCCAATATTGTCGACCGGTAGCCAGATGGCCAAGGGAATCAGCACCAGCGCCAGCCAGACCAGTTGGCGGAAGGCGGCTTCGCCACGGTAGGCGGCGCTCAAGCCATCGAGCGAATAGCCGGCCGCACGCCAGATTCGGCGCCAACCGGTAATGCCCTTGTAAGGATTGTCGCTCATCGTCAGTGACCGGTCTGGGTCAGCTCCATGTGTTGTAGCGCCAGGGCAGCCTGGGTCCGGGTGCGCACCCCAAGCTTGCGGAAGATTGCGGTGACGTGGGCCTTGACCGTCGCCTCCGACACGTTCAGTTCGTAGGCGATCTGCTTGTTCAGCAGGCCGTCACACACCATGGTCAGGACCCGGAACTGCTGCGGCGTGAGGCTGGCCAACTGGGCACTGATCGCCTGTTCCTGATCCGACAACGGGCCGCTATCCTCACTCTGGGCCGGCCAGCATACCCCGCCTTCAAGCACTTCGGTCACGGCCGCCTGAATACCTTCCAGGGTCGAGGACTTGGGAATGAAACCACTGGCGCCGAAGTCCCGGGCCCTGGTCACCACTGCAGCCTCTTCCTGGGCCGAAATAACCACTACCGGAATCTGCGGATACTGGCCGCGCAGCAGCACCAGGCCAGAGAAGCCGTAAGCACCGGGCATATTCAGATCCAGCAGGACCAGATCCCAGTCACTGCGCTGATCCAGACAGTTTTGCAATTCGGCGATACTGCCGGCTTCGGTAAGGCGAAGGTCAGCCCCCAGGCCGCTGCTCAAGGCTTGCTTCAAGGCGCTGCGAAACAGCGGGTGATCATCGGCGATCAGGATGTCATAGGTCAGGCCCATGCAGGGGATTCCCAAGTTTTTTTGTTGTCGTTGGCTGGGCGTCAAGCCTGCCATTCAGAGCGCTCCGCGTCAATTTTAACTTCAGCGCAAAACTGCTCCGGCTATCGCTAATACAACTGTACCTGTCTGCCACGCCAGGCCGGCGGCATAATTCCGCTCTTTTGCCAGCCATGTGGAAGCAGTCATGAACCTGCGCACTTACAAAGCCGACGCCCTGATGCTGATCACCGCCCTGATCTGGGGTACGACCTTTGTCGCGCAGAGTCTGGGCATGGAGCATATAGGCCCGTTCCTCTATACCGGTCTGCGCTTCACTCTTGGCGCACTGGTGGTGCTACCGCTGGTGTTGCTGGCCCGCCCGCAGGCTGACCAGGCTCACCGCCGTTTCAGCCGACCAATGCTGCTGGGCAGCCTGGTGCTGGGGCTGGTACTGACGCTAGGGATCAACTTGCAGCAGATCGGCCTGATGTTCACCACAGTCACCAACTCAGGCTTCATCACCGGTTTGTATGTGATTCTGGTCCCACTGTTTGGCCTGTTCATTGGCATGCGCACCGGTCTGGGGACCTGGGGTGGCGCTCTGTTGGCACTGGTCGGCATGCTGCTGCTGAGCATCAACGAGGATTACCGGATCGTCTCTGGCGACTGGTTGCAACTGGCTGGCGCTGCCTGCTGGGCCGTGCATGTTTTGCTGGTCGGCGCACTGGCCAGCCGCTACGACCCGATCCGGGTGGCCTTTCTCCAGTTCGTGGTCTGCGCCCTGATCAGCCTGACACTGGCCTTCGTCCTGGAGCCAATCGACTGGGATGCAGTGCTACTGGCCGGACCGGCGATCCTGTATGGCGGCTTGCTGGCCGTAGGCATTGCCTTCACCTTGCAGGTGGTGGCGCAAAAGGATGCGCTGGCCTCCCATGCCGCGATCATTCTCAGCCTGGAAGCCGTGTTCGCGGCCATCGCCGGTTGGCTGGTACTGAATGAAACCCTGAGTCTGCGCGGCTTTATCGGCTGCTGCCTGATGCTCGCCGGTATGCTGATCGCTCAACTGGTACCGTTATATCTGGAGCGACGCCGCACACTGCTGGCAGTTCAGCATGAGCCGGCCGGGCATCATTGAGCGCTATCAGCCCTCAAGCCTCGCGTGCAAACGCTCGCGCGCTGGACTGTGCGGCGCCGGCACCCTCAACCGTGAGGCCAGGTAACTCTCGCTGAACACCTGAAAGTAGTCATCCAGGCACTGACCGGCCTGCGGCTCGCCGGCCACCGCCAGGCAGGCCGCCGCCACTTCCACTGTACATAGATGCTCCTCGCGGCAGGAGCGGCGTAGACGGTAACGCGAAGCCTGCTCAGGCTGCAGACTGAGTAGCGGCAAGCCGGCCAGATAAGGACTTTTGCGAAACATCTTGCGCGCCTGGGTCCAGGTCGCATCAAGAATGATCAATAGCGGACGCTTGCCCGGCGCAGCCTGGGGAGCGCTGACCACCGTCTGCCCGGCACTGGCGTACTCAGCTGGAAACACCACGTACGGCTGCCAACACGGATCGGCGAGCAGTGCCAGCAAGGCCGGATCGACCTCGGTACGCGACCAGACGAACGCCTGGGTATCAGCCAGACAATCGGCGATCAGCCGCCCGGTATTGGTTGGCTTCAATGGCTCCAGCGCATGCATCAGCAGGCAAAAACAGGGCTCGGCCTGCAGGTTCGGGCGCAGTGCGCAAATGCAGGTATGCACGGCCAGATGGCAGCCGGCGCAGCGCTGCATGCGCGAGCCCCGAGCCTTGAACTCACGGGTGGAGCGCGCCTTGAGTTCATGACGCAACTGATTGACCGCATGCGGCAGAGTCGTATTCACCAGGATAATCCCACGGACTGGACAGCATCATGGCCGCATGACAGCATGCAGCCAGTGACCAGCAAGGATACGCCAGACGGGCTAACTTTGCAGTGGCGGCGAACCAGTTCAGATCGCCATGGTCAGAGGGATACATGGATTTGCTTCCTGCCATTGGAGATTGCCCCATCATGCGTTGGTTTACCGTTCTGATCGCCCTGCTCATCGCGCTACCCAGCCACGCGATTTCATTGCGTGAAATGCGTTTGCAGGAAACCCTCAAGCAAGTTGCCGAACAAAGCAGCGAAGGTACCCCCAGAGCCGTCAATGCCGACATTACCGACGAAGGTTTCGTCGCCAACGGCAGCGAGCTGGTCAACCACCTGTCGGTCAATGCCGAATATGCCGAACGCCTGCAATCAGACCCCCTGCTGGTTCGCAGCCAGTTGCAGGCGAGCGTCTGTGCCGATCAGCGCTTTCGCCGTCTGCTGGACATGGGCGCCACCCTCACCTATCACTTCGTCATCGCCGACTCGGGCCAGCCAGTCCTCACCCAAAGCTTCGTCGCAGATCACTGTCAGGCCCTGTGACAGTCGCCCCTATCCCGCTCCGGGTCAGCCAAGGCTGACCCATATCAAGGCCAACACGTCCCAAAGCAGCCATACTGTCAGCTATAGATACGGCAACCGATGAGGACATCATGGCTTTACTGACCTTCCATGGCGCCACCCGCCAGGTAACCGGCTCCTGCTATCTGTTGGAGGCCAACGACCAGCGGGTGCTGCTTGAATGCGGCATGACCCAGGGCTTTCGCCGCGACGAGGAGAGCAACCGCAACCGCTTTCCCTTTGACCCCAAAAGCCTGCACGCAGTGGTGGTGTCTCACGCCCACCTGGATCACTCGGGGTTATTGCCCAAACTGGTTGCCGAAGGCTACAGCGGGCCTATTTATGTCACCCCGCCCAGCGCCGAACTGCTGGACCTGATGCTCAAGGACTCGGCGGGCCTGCAGGAACGTGATGCCGAGTGGGAAAACCGCTGGCGCACCCGCTCAGGCAAGCCCCCGATCAAACCACTCTACACCCAGCGTGATACCGAACTGGCGCTCGAGTTACTGCAACCGCTGGAATACCACCAGCCGACCATGGTCGCCAAGGGTATCGAAGTCTGCTTCCATGACGCCGGACATATCCTCGGCTCGGCCATCGTCGCGGTAACCATACATGAAGCCCACAACCTGACGCGTAAACTGGTGTTCTCCGGCGACCTTGGCAATCAGTGCTCACCCTTGCTGCAGCCGCCGGCCACCCTGGATGAAGCCGACCTGGTGCTGATGGAATCGACCTATGGCGACCGCGACCATCGCAACCAGGAAGAAACCCTGGCCGAATTACAGCAGATACTCGACCAGGCCTGGCGAGAGGGAGGCAACGTGCTGATTCCCAGTTTTGCCGTCGGCCGCACCCAGGACCTGCTCTACTACCTGGGCAAGTTCTACCAGAACGGCACCCTCAAGCAGCAAGCGGTGTTTCTCGACAGTCCCATGGCGATCGCCGCTACCGATATCTACAGCCGTTACCTGCCTGCCTCCAAGCAGGAGCGCAAGCTGGCCGGCGATGGCCAGCGCCGAGGCCGGCTCTACAACTGGTTGCCAATTCTCAAATGCACACCCTCGCCGGAAGAGTCCATGGCCCTGAACCGGATCAAGAGTGGAGCGATCATTATTGCCGGTAGCGGCATGTGTACTGGCGGCCGGATAGTCCACCACTTCAAGCACAATATCTGGCGCGAGGAATGTCATCTCGTCATTCCAGGCTTCCAGGCCAAAGGCACGCTGGGCCGGCGCCTGGTCGATGGCGAGAAGCAAATCCGGGTCATTCACCAGAACCTGGCCGTCAAAGCCCAGATCCACACCCTCGGGGGATTTTCCGCCCATGCCGGGCAAAGTCAGTTGATCGACTGGCTCAAGCACTTCAAGCATTGCCCTGAGTTGTACCTGGTGCATGGGGAGCTGGAAAAGAGCCAGATATTGGCCGACACCATCCATCAACAACTGGGCTGGCCCGCCAGCATTCCCGAGCAGGGTGAGCAGATCGCATTCTGAGCAGCAAAGACTGCCAAGGAGCCTCTCATGAGCGACGAACTGGGACCTGTTGACTACCTCAACCGTCACTGGCAGACCACTGGCGAAGGCGTGCAACAGAAGCTCGACGAACTGGTCGAGCTGACTGCCGGCAACAGTGGCAATGCCGAACTCTACCGCGAGATGCTACATGGCGTGGTGCGCATGGCCCAGGCTGATCGCAACCGCTGGGACGCCAAGATCATGCTGCAAACCATCCGCGAGCTGGAGCAGGCCTTCGCCCGCCTGGATCAGTTCAAGCGCAGCCGCAAGGTTACGGTGTTCGGCTCGGCACGCACGCCCCGCGAGCACCCCGTATACAAGCTGGCCCAGGATATGGGTCGGCAACTGGCACGCCATGATTTCATGGCCATCACCGGTGGTGGCGGCGGGATCATGGCCGCCACCCATGAAGGCGCAGGACTGGACAATAGTCTGGGCTTCAACATCACCTTGCCGTTCGAGCAGCGCTCAAACCATGTGATTCATGAAACTGATCATGATTTGCCGTTCAAGTTCTTCTTTTTACGCAAGCTTTTCTTCGTCAAGGAAGCCGACGCCTTGATCCTCTGTCCCGGCGGCTTTGGTACCCTTGATGAAACCCTGGAAGTACTAACGCTGATCCAGACAGGGAAAAGCCCTGTGGTTCCGGTGATCCTGCTCGACACCCCGGACGGCAACTACTGGTCAAGCCTGCTGCAATTTCTCAACGAACAGCTCTGTGCCAACGGCTACATTCACGAGGCCGACTTCCGCCTGATCAGCCTTGTCCACTCAGCCGAGGACGCCATACAAGTTGTTCTCAATTTTTATCGCAACTATCACTCCTCGCGCTGGATCAACTCGCATTATCTGCTGCGCCTGAACCATCCACTCAAACACAACGCCTTGCGTCAGCTTGAACAGCAGTTCGCCGACATCTGCGTGGAGGATGGTTTCTGTCAGGATCAGGATTGCCGTCAGGAGCTGGACGAACCGGAATTCAGCCATCTGCACCGCCTGAGCTTTCGTTTCAATGGCCGCGATCATGGCCGACTGCGGGAGTTGATCGACTTTGTCAATCAGCCCGAGCACTTGCAAAACTGAGGGCTGGCGTCTGTAAGGTTAGAACTCTGAGCCAAAACCCCGATACAGCATAAAGCGCAGCTGTTTGGCCCGGTCTTTGGGATCGCTGGCCTTGCCTTCAGGGAAGCGCTTGTTGAAGGTCTCTTGGGCCCGTGCTGGCCAGTCCCAGCACGCATCACCCAGCACCTGCTCGATCAGACTTGCAGCCACACCGCGCTGGCGCAGCTCCTCCCGCAAACGCTGCGGCCCATAGCCGCGCTGACTGCGGGCATGGACATAGGCTTCGCAGAAGCGCTCGTCACTGAGCAGGCCGTCGTCCTGCAGACGATCCAGCTCGATCTCTGCCTGCTCGCTGGTCGCACCGCGCTGCTTGAGCTTGCGCAGCATTTCGGCATAGCTATGCTCACGCCGCGCCAGCAAATCCATGGCACTGCGACGAATCGCCTGCGGGCTGTCGAGCTGTGAACGGCGAAACATGTTGCCTACGAAGGGGCTCTGATTGAGTCGAATTCAGTGCTTGCTCGATTGCCACTGACCGGTTCCGGACATGCCGTAAATACATCCATGTAGGCTCGTAGATGCCATCCCTGGCATCTAACGGTCCAGAACCGGTCAGCGTCAACCGAGCGACCAAGCATCTGTGTAATCAATCAAAGCTCCCTGACTCAGGCGTCCAGTTCGGCGCTGTCTTCAACCGCCGCCTTGGCATTGCCCGGCTTGGCCAGCAACTGGTCGCGAATGGCCTTCTCAATCTCGTCGGCCACCTGTGGGTTGTCTTCCAGGAACTTGGCGGCATTGGCCTTGCCCTGACCGATCTTGCTGCCCTGGTAGCTGTACCAGGCACCGGATTTCTCGACCAGACCAATCTGCACACCCAGATCGATGATCTCGGCATTGTGGTAGATGCCGGTGCCGTAGAGGATCTGGAACTCGGCCTGGCGGAACGGCGGAGCCACCTTGTTCTTGACCACTTTGACCCGGGTCTCGCTGCCGACCACTTCGTCACCGTCCTTGACCGCGCCGGTACGGCGAATATCCAGGCGTACCGAGGAATAAAACTTCAAGGCATTACCACCGGTGGTGGTTTCCGGGTTGCCGAACATTACCCCGATCTTCATACGGATCTGGTTGATGAAGATCACCAGGCAGTTGGCATTCTTGATGTTGCCGGTGATTTTGCGCAGTGCCTGAGACATCAGACGGGCCTGTACGCCGACGTGATGATCACCCATCTCGCCCTCGATCTCAGCCTTGGGTACCAGCGCTGCCACCGAGTCGACGATGATCACGTCGACCGCATTGGAGCGTACCAGCATGTCGGTGATTTCCAGCGCCTGCTCACCGGTATCGGGCTGCGAAACCAGCAGGTCGTCGACGTTGACGCCAAGCTTGCCGGCGTACTCGGGGTCCAGTGCGTGCTCGGCATCGACGAAGGCGCAGGTGGCGCCATGCTTCTGTGCCTGGGCAATAACCGACAGGGTCAAAGTGGTTTTACCGGAAGATTCCGGGCCGTAGATTTCAACAATCCGACCCTTGGGCAGTCCACCAATACCGAGGGCGATATCCAGTCCCAGAGAACCGGTCGAGATGGCCGGAATGGCCTGGCGCTCATGGTCGCCCATGCGCATCACGGCGCCTTTGCCAAACTGACGTTCAATCTGACTCAAAGCCGCGGAAAGCGCCTTCTTTTTGTTCTCGTCCATTGTGCATCCTCTCTGGAGTGACGGGTGGTCGACGAATCAACTACTGTATATTTGGTCAGTATTATTCCATAGAAGACTGGCCTCGCCTACCCCTCTTTTCAGTTCAGAGTGCCAACGGCTTGGCAACCCGCTTCTCCAGCCCTTCCAGGGCCTTGAGCACGGTCTGGGCCCGCACTTCACGGCGATTGCCCTGCAGTCGTCGGCACTCGCTGTGCACCTCACCGCCGCGCACCGCCCAGGCAAACCATACAGTGCCTACCGGCTTTTGTGCCGAACCACCATCAGGCCCGGCAATACCGCTGACTGCCACCGCCAGATCGGCACCGGCGGCCTCCAGGGCGCCCTGAGCCATAGCCCGCACCACAGGCTCACTGACCGCACCGTGCTCGGCCAGGTCGGATTCGCTAACCCCCAGCAGACGCGCCTTGCTGGCGTTGGCGTAAGTAACGAACCCGGTTTCGAACCAGGCCGAGCTGCCGCTGACCCGGGTAATGGCCTCGGCGATGCCGCCGCCAGTACAGGACTCGGCGGTGGTTACCGTCAGCCCATGACGGCGCAGCGCATTGCCAAGCCGGGCAGCGGCGGTATCGATCAACGGATCGTAATGCGACATGTGTTCTCCTTGAGCGGGTTTGCGTAGACTATCGGGCTGTTTTCATTCGACTGACCAGGGACTTTCATGAGCCGCGCCGAGAAATCCGCCAGCCACACGCCAATGATGCAACAATATTTCAGCATCAAACAGCAGCATCCGGATCAGCTGCTGTTCTACCGCATGGGCGATTTCTACGAACTGTTCTATGACGATGCGAAAAAGGCCGCGCGCCTGCTCGACATCACTCTGACCACCCGCGGCCAGTCCGGTGGCCAGCCGATTCCTATGGCCGGCATTCCGTTTCATGCCGCCGAGGGCTATCTGGCCAAACTGGTCAAGCTTGGCGAGTCGGTCGCGATCTGTGAGCAGGTTGGCGACCCAGCCACCAGCAAAGGCCCGGTCGAGCGCCAGGTGGCGCGAATCATCACGCCCGGCACGGTCAGCGATGAAGCCCTGCTCGATGAGCGCCGTGACAACCTGCTGGCCGCCCTGCTCGGCAGCGAGCGCGGCTTCGGCCTGGCCACTCTGGACATCAACAGCGGGCGCTTCTGCGTCATGGAGCTCAAGGGCTGGGAAACCCTGCTCGGCGAACTCGAACGCCTGGCTCCGGCTGAGTTGCTAATCCCCGATGACTGGGAAGCCAACACCCCGATCGAGCGCCGCCGGGCGGTACGTCGCCGGGCCCCCTGGGAGTTCGACCGCGACAGCGCCTTCAAGGCCCTGACCCAGCAATTCGGCACCAAGGATCTGGTCGGCTTTGACTGCCAGGATCTGACCCTGGGCCTGGGTGCAGCCGGTGCCCTGCTCGGTTATGCCAAGGAAACCCAGCGTACCGCTCTGCCGCACATTCGCGCGCTTAGCCAGGAGCGGTTCGAGGATAGCGTGGTGATCGACAGCGCCAGTCGGCGCAATCTGGAGATCGACAGCAACCTCTCGGGCGGGCGCGACAACACCCTGCTCGATGTGCTCGACCACACCGCCACCGCTATGGGCAGCCGCCTGCTGGCACGCTGGCTGAACCGCCCGCTGCGCGACATGCGCATACTCACGGCGCGTCAGGACAGCATCGCCGGCCTGCTCGACCAGCACTACCACGAAGATATTCGACCGATCCTCAAAGGTATTGGCGACATTGAGCGTATTCTCGCCCGTGTCGCTTTGCGCTCAGCACGGCCACGTGATCTGGCCCGGCTACGCGACGCTCTGGCGACCCTGCCGCAACTGCAGGAAGCGTTGGCACCGCTGGAAATTGCGCACCTGCGGGCATTGGCCGAACAGGTCAGCACCTACCCGGAACTGGCTGAACTGCTGGCGCGTGCGGTGATCGACAACCCACCGGCGGTAATCCGTGACGGCGGCGTCATCGCCCCAGGCTTTGATGCCGAACTGGACGAGTTGCAAAACATCAGCGAAAACGCCGGCCAGTACCTGATCGATCTGGAAACCCGCGAACGCGAACGTACCGGCTTGTCGACCCTGAAGGTCGGCTACAACCGCGTACATGGCTATTTTATTGAGCTGTCACGCGGCCAGGCCGATCAGGCGCCGATCGATTACCAGCGGCGTCAGACCCTCAAGGGGGCCGAGCGTTTCATCACCCCGGAACTGAAAGAGTTTGAGGACAAAGCGCTGTCGGCCCGAAGCCGGGCTCTGGCACGGGAAAAACAGCTTTATGACGAGCTGCTCGACCGCCTCAATGAGGATCTGGCCAGTCTGCAGGACAGCGCCGCCAGCCTGGCCGAACTTGACGTGCTGGCAACCCTGGCCGAGCGCGCCAGCAGCCTGGACTACTGCCGCCCGCGGTTTGTCGATGATAACCAGGTTGTCATCGAGGGCGGCCGACATCCGGTGGTCGAGCAGGTACTGGACACCCCGTTCGTGGCCAATGACCTGAACCTGGACCCTGAAACCCGCATGCTGATCATTACCGGCCCGAACATGGGCGGTAAATCGACCTACATGCGCCAGACCGCCCTGATCGTCCTGCTCGCCCATATCGGCGCCTATGTTCCGGCCAGCCGGGTTGAGCTGTCCTGTGTCGACCGTATTTTTACCCGGATTGGCTCCAGCGACGATCTGGCCGGCGGCCGCTCGACCTTCATGGTCGAGATGAGCGAAACCGCCAACATTCTCAACAACGCCACCGAGGCCAGCCTGGTACTGATGGACGAAGTAGGTCGCGGCACCAGCACCTTCGACGGTCTGTCGCTGGCCTGGTCAGCCGCCGAGTATCTGGCCCGGGTACGCGCCTTTACTCTGTTCGCCACTCACTATTTCGAGCTCACCGCGCTGGCCGATACCGACCCCGGCGTTGCCAACGTGCACCTCAATGCCACCGAGCACAACGAGCGCATCGTTTTTTTGCACAACGTCCAGCCCGGCCCGGCCAGCCAGAGTTACGGTCTGCAGGTAGCCCAACTGGCCGGGGTGCCGCGTCCGGTGATTGAACGTGCGCGCCAACACCTGCATCAGCTTGAACAGCAGAGCCTGGCACAACACGCCGGTACACCAGGCCGGGCAACCGAACAGCCACTGCAAAACGATCTGTTCGCCAGCGCCCCCCACCCTTTGGTGGAGGCCCTACAACAGCTCAAGCCTGACGATCTCAGCCCTCGTCAGGCCCTGGAACTGCTATACCAATGGAAGACGGAACTGTCGTGATCTTTCGGGAAATGATAGTCATTTTCATTGAAGCCACAATGAATGGCGCTGTGCGGTAGCAAAACCCCGCCAGCGTCTGTACCAGCCGATAAAAACTGCTAGACTACGCGCCACGTTTTGCGACCGCCTGATTCTGATGGAGAGCCACCATGACCTTTGTTGTTACCGACAACTGCATCAAGTGCAAGTACACCGATTGCGTTGAGGTCTGCCCTGTCGATTGCTTCTACGAAGGCCCCAACTTCCTGGTAATCCACCCGGACGAGTGTATCGATTGTGCCCTGTGCGAGCCTGAGTGCCCGGCCAATGCGATTTTCTCCGAAGACGAGGTGCCAGAAGATCAGCAGGAGTTCATCGAACTGAACGCCGAGCTGGCAGAGGTCTGGCCGAACATCACCGAGAAGAAGGATGCGCTGGCCGACGCAGAAGAGTGGGATGGTGTGCCGGACAAGCTGCAGTATCTGGAGCGCTAAGCGCCAGCAGCAAACCGCGAAAAAGGCCGACCCTGTGTCGGTCTTTTTATGTCCGTCCATTGGGCAAATTTCAGGCAAAAAAAGGGGCGGGATAAACCCGCCCACTCTTTATTCCCTATGTGCTATCCGTGTCCCGTCATCCTGACGTCGTCATCCTGATCATCCCTAGTTCAGCTCCCTGCCGAACAGCGTTGTCCCTAACGCATGGGCACATAATATCGCGTTACGACTCTCGCACAAGCCCATGAATAAGACATATTCTCAACCACAACAAACAATAAACCTTTAAAAAACAGCATGTTACTAAAAAAACTAAAGATATTTCCTCTCAGCACGCACAACACGCAGCAACGTTGACTTACAACGCATGTAGGCAATGTCTTACATTCTGAAAACAACCGCCTCAACCGATCTCAGCTCGTGGCCAGCTCAACCCGGTTACGCCCGGCGGACTTGCCGCGATAAAGCGCCTCATCGGCACGGGCAATGCTGTTGTTGAGCGGTTCTCCGGCCTGATGCGTGCTGATCCCGATACTGACCGACAATGGACACGCAAGGCCAGTGCCCGCCTGTTCCACCGCCTGCCGGACCCGCTCGGCTATGGTGCGCGCACTTTCCAGATCACTACCGGGCAATACCGCCAGAAACTCTTCGCCACCCCAGCGCGCTACAGTGTCCTGCTCACGCACACAGGCCTTGATCGCCCGACTGACCGCCTGCAACACCAGGTCGCCGGCCTCATGTCCGTGTTGATCATTGATCGCCTTGAAATGATCGACATCCAGCAACAGCAAGGCTGTGGTCCCAAATTCCGCACCCTCAGCCTGGGGCCGCTCCAGAAGGTTGATCACATAACGGCGATTGTAGAGCCCTGTCAGAGCGTCCGTCGCGGCCATCCGGCGCAGATGGCGATCAGCCCGGGTAACCGTACCGACGTAAAACACCGACAGATAGCTGAACATCAGAAATACTACGCTCAGATTGAACAGATGGACCCACAACAGCGCCGCAGGACTGATTGGCTGCAAGGGCTCGACAAAGCGCATCAGAAGATCCAGTGCGACATAGAAGGCCCACAGCCCGAGCACGCCATACCAGGCATGACGCGTGGTACGCATGCCGGCAAACAGGGCAGGAATGAACATCAGCAGAAAATAGTGGAAACCACTGTCCCAGCCGATCAACAGGCTGCCCAGGGCCGCATGCACAGTAACCTCGATCCAGATCAGCGCTACCGCCAGCCGGTTGCGCCTGGCCTTGAGCGCCCAAATGGCGGTCGCATACATCGCAATACTGATGATATTGATCCAGGCCAGGATTGGTGAGCCCAGCAGCAGGAAAAGCACGAAAAAGGCTGCATCAATCGAGCCAGCCCATATGCAGCAGAGCCGTGTCATCTTCCAGAACTGCCCACGCGGGGCGCTGTGCCGCTCAAACACCGGGGTCACATCAGCCATGTATCGGTTTCCATTCAAGGCAGGGACGCTAAGAAAGACGTTGCATAGCCAAATCAGGCTACAGAGCCTACCCCGGCATCATTGTGCCATCGAGTGTAGCCCAGCACCGACTCACGGACAGTATCTCCAGCAACAAAAAACCCGGTACCTCACGGTACCGGGTTTTCGGAACGTCTGAGCGACGGACGGCTTACATCATGCCGCCCATGCCACCCATACCACCCATGCCGCCCATGTCCGGCATGGCCGGCTTCTCTTCCGGCAGCTCGGCAACCATGGCCTCGGTGGTGATCATCAGGCTGGCAACCGAAGCGGCAGCCTGCAGAGCGCTACGGGTGACCTTGGCCGGATCGAGAATACCCATCTCGATCATGTCGCCGTACTCACCAGTCGCAGCGTTGTAACCGAAGTTACCTTCGCCGGACTTGACCTTCTGCAGAACCACAGCAGCTTCTTCACCGGCGTTGGTGACGATCTGGCGCAGCGGCGCTTCGACCGCACGACGCAGCAGCTTGATGCCAACGTTCTGGTCTTCGTTGTCACCCTTCAGGCCTTCAATGGCAGCCAGGGTGCGAACCAGAGCCACGCCACCACCAGGTACTACGCCTTCTTCAACAGCGGCGCGAGTAGCGTGCAGCGCGTCTTCAACGCGATGCTTCTTCTCTTTCATTTCCACTTCGGTGGCTGCGCCAACCTTGATTACCGCAACACCGCCAGCCAGCTTGGCCAGACGCTCTTGCAGTTTTTCACGGTCGTAGTCGGAAGTGGTTTCTTCGACCTGCTTGCGGATCTGGGCCACACGGGCTTCGATATCCACTTGGGCGCCGGCGCCGTCGATCACGGTCGAGTTGTCCTTGTTGATCTGAACGCGCTTGGCTTGACCCAGGTGCTCCAGACCAGCGCTCTCCAGGCTCAGGCCAACTTCTTCGCTGATTACGGTACCGCCGGTGAGGATGGCGATATCCTGCAGCATGGCCTTGCGGCGATCACCAAAGCCCGGGGCCTTGACCGCAGCAACCTTGACGATACCGCGCATATTGTTGACTACCAGAGTAGCCAGGGCTTCGCCTTCTACATCCTCAGCTACGATCATCAGCGGACGACCAGCCTTGGCGACGGCTTCCAGAACCGGCAGCAGTTCGCGGATGTTGGAGATTTTCTTGTCAACCAGCAGCAGGTACGGGTTATCCAGCTCGGCGGACATGGTTTCCGGCTTGTTGACGAAGTAGGGAGACAGGTAACCACGATCGAACTGCATGCCCTCAACCACCGACAGCTCGTTCTCCAGACCAGAACCTTCCTCAACAGTGATCACGCCTTCCTTGCCGACGCGATCCATAGCTTCGGCGATGATGCTGCCGATCGAATCGTCGGAGTTGGCGGAAATGGTGCCTACCTGGGCGATGGCCTTGGAGTCTTCACAGGGCTTGGCCAGGTTCTTGAGTTCGGCGACGATGGCGGCAGTGGCCTTGTCGATGCCACGCTTGAGGTCCATCGGGTTCATACCGGCAGCAACGGCTTTCAAGCCTTCGGTCACGATGGCCTGAGCCAGAACGGTCGCAGTGGTAGTACCGTCACCGGCGTCGTCATTGGCGCGAGAGGCAACGTCCTTGACCAGTTGCGCACCCATGTTCTCGAACTTGTCTTTCAGCTCGATTTCCTTGGCGACTGAAACACCGTCTTTGGTGATCAGCGGCGCGCCGAAGCTGCGCTCGATCAGTACGTTGCGACCTTTCGGGCCCAGGGTAGCCTTGACCGCGTTGGCCAGGGTGTTGACGCCGTCAAGCATCTTGTTGCGGGCGGAAATACCAAATTTAACTTCTTTAGCAGCCATGTTTGCTTTCCTTCAATGAATTCGTTGGGGATCTGCCAGCCAGTGCTCAGCCTTCCAGCACGCCGTAGATTTCGGACTCGCTCATCATCAGCAGCTCTTCGCCATCGATCTTGATGGTGCTGCTGCCGGAATAGGGGCCGAAAACCACTTTGTCGCCCTCTTTGACGGCCAGCGGACGTACGTCACCGTTGTCCAGCAGACGCCCGGTACCCACAGCTATCACCACACCGGTATTCGGTTTTTCTGCGGCAGAGCCCGGCAGAACGATACCGCCAGCGGTTTTGGTCTCTTCTTCGCTGCGACGAACGACTACGCGATCGTGTAACGGACGGATTTTCATCGTTGTGAGTCTCCCAATTTGAATGTCATTGGCCGGTAGACCGGCACTTCACGTTAAAAAACCAGACCTTGCGGCCTGAAGGACGGACCTCTGTTGCAGAGTCGCGTCACTGTCCTGCTGCCCGCCGTGGCGGGCTCGTCAAAACGGGTGAATCCTTAATGGGGACCAGGCAAGCCATTTCAAGGGGCGTACAGCAAATTTTTTCACTGATCGCCAATCTGCCGGTCAGTGCGACGCTCGGCCTCGGACTTGGCTTCCCACTCACCCTCAATGATGGTGTGACCACCGCGTTGCCAGACCTGCGGGCCACCCGGCTCACCCGGAGCCGGCTGACCACGACTGCGCCAGGCCAACAGCAGGCAGGGAATCGCCAGCGCATCGGTAATCACCCCTGGGAACATCAACAGTACGCCCGCCAGGACACCCCAGAACCCTGAGCGCAAGACGGCAAACGGTGAGCGATCATGCGCCATTTGCACCTGCAGGCGCTGAACCATTGCCCAACCCTGGCGCTGAATCAAGGCAATGCCCAGCAAACCACTGACCAGCACCCACAGCAGAGTCATCCCTACGCCGATGGCCTGCCCCAGCAGGATCAAGCCGGCCAGTTCGAGCAGCGGTATCAGCAACAGAAGAAATCGGAAAAACGGCATGCAAGCCTCAGCTCTCAGTGACCAAAATCCTTATATGGGTACGCTGCCCGGCCGTTTCAAGACAGGCCGACGGATGGCAGTATCGGTAGCCGCACCGACATCAAAGTCAAAAGATGACCAAATACGCCAAACGGGTCTTCTCTATTCACCCCATCTGGTGCATGCTTGCAGCCCTGTTTTCCCATCCGATTTCATTGGCTATGAGGAGTGCCAAGCATGCAATTGAGAGATAGCGTGATCATCATTACCGGCGGCGGTCAGGGCCTGGGCCGATCAATGGGCGAATTTCTCGCCGCCAAGGGTGCCCGTCTGGCACTGGTCGATCTGAACCAGGAGCGACTGGACGAAGCAGTAGCCGCGTGTAAGGCTGCCGGTGGCGATGCCCGGGCCTATCTGTGCAATATCGCCAATGAAGAACAGGTCACCGACATGGTCAACCAGGTAGCCAGCGACTTCGGCGCTATCAACGGTCTGATCAACAATGCCGGCATCCTGCGTGACGGTCTGCTGCTCAAGAGCAAGGACGGCGAAATCCAAAAGATGAGCCTGGCGCAATGGCAGTCGGTGATCGACGTCAATCTCACCGGCGTGTTCCTGTGCACCCGTGAAGTCGGGGCGAAGATGATCGAACTGGGCAACCAGGGCCTGATCATCAACATTTCCTCGATCTCCCGCGCCGGCAACATCGGTCAGTCCAACTACTCCGCAGCCAAGGCCGGGGTCGCTGCCATGACTGTGGTCTGGGCCAAGGAACTGGCGCGTTATGGCATTCGCGTGGCCGGCATCGCCCCGGGCTTTATCGAAACCGAGATGACCGGTGGCATGAAACCCGAGGCACTGGAAAAGATGACCTCTGGCATTCCGCTCAAGCGCATGGGCAAGCCAGCCGAAATCGCCCATTCGGCGGCTTACCTGTTCGAGAACGACTACTACACCGGTCGTATCATCGAGCTTGACGGCGGTCTGCGTATCTGACCGCCCAGCCCGGGTCATCTGTGGCCCGGGCTTTGTCCCTCACCAGTTGACCCCCAGCCCCAACCGATAGCGCTTGTAGTTGGTCCCGGTATCGTCAGTGGTCTTGAGATAGTCCCAGTCGGTACTCAGGCTGAGTGCCATCCAACTGTTGAGCAGATAACGCAGCCCCAGCTCGGCATCAACCGCATAGCGGATTGCATCATCGTCGGGAATCAGGGTTTCAGCCTTGTGGAACAACTGGAAACGCTTGCCAAACAAAAAGCGTCGGTAGTCCCACTCCAGCGCCAATGCATTGGTATGCCAGGTCTCGCCCGTGCGCTCGTCCAGTTGCAGATAGTCCAGCCGGGCCGAGGTTTCAAAACGCCCCAAAGCACTATTCCACCACTCATAACCTGGCCCCATACCAAACTGTATGCGGCGCTCGATATCGCCTATGAGGTCACGCTGATAACTGGCGCTGGTCTGCCAGAACCACTGATCGGCAAAAAACCAGCTCAGATCGTACTCGGCATCCCAGACATGCCGGCTCTTCACATCATTGCGAAAGTCACGCTCGAACTCATAGGCCAACCCATGCCGCCAGTCGCCGTGGCGGGCTTGGGTATCGATGCTGATATCCAGGTCACGCTGATCGGTCTCGGCATCCTTGATATCCAGCGCGACATTGGCCTTGCCTTCCCAGACCCAGTCCTCGATCACCGGCTGCGGCTCAAGCATCTGCCTGATCGCACTGATCGGCAGCTCCTGGGGCTCTGGCAGGCCATTGACCAGCAGCACAGTGCCCGGAGTATCCGAAGCCATAAGCCCCATGGCCCGTTCGGCCTGCCCCAGGGTTTTGACCAGCAGGGTCCGATCACTCTCCAGCGTGCGGATTCGCTTGACATCCACCGTCACCCGACCGGCAAAATCAGTGACTATTACCAGCTTGCTGCCCTCAAGCAGTTCGATCTTGCCGGTCAGTCGATCACCATTGTCGAGCCACAGGGTATCGGCCAGGGTCGGCAAGCTGAAACACAGCAACAACAAAAGACAGTACGGCCTGCACCACATACAACATCCTTAACATCAAGTCAGATTCGAGCATTACTATTCATGCCCCAGCCACCAGTGCCAGCAAGCATTCCCCAGGGTTCGACCAATGAATCCTGGCAACGTTTCCTGCAAGCGCTGGCCAGCATCCCCGCTGGTCGGGTCACCAGCTACGGCCGACTGGCCCAACTGGCGGGCCTGGGACGCGGTGCCCGGCAAATCGGTCGCTGGCTCGGGCAGTTGCCGGAGGGCAGTAATCTGCCCTGGCACCGCGTGGTCAACAGCCAGGGGCAGTTGTCACTGCCAGCCGATAGCCCGGCCGGTCAGGAACAATACCGCCGACTGATGGACGAAGGCATTATGGTTAGCGCTCGGCGAGTCAATATGAAACGTTATGGCTGGCCGGATTGAGCCTCATACACCCCAAGGAACTCCATGAAAGCATCACACAGCGAAACTCTGGCCAATAGCTCCCGGCACGAAGGGCTGCGGGTTTACCTCAATCCCCGGGTTCTGGGCATGCTGTTCCTCGGCTTTTCCGCCGGCCTGCCGCTGTTATTGGTTGGTGGCACCTTCAGTGCCTGGTTGCGCGATCTCGGCATTGACCTGGCTGCCATCGGCTTTCTGAGCTGGGTCGGCATGGCTCATTCGATCAAGGTACTCTGGGCCCCCGTGATCGACCGCGCACCAGTCCCGCTGCTGACCCGCTGGCTCGGTCGGCGCCGGGCCTGGATGATACTGGCTCAGGTGGTTATCGCCGGCTCCCTGCTGGGTATGGCGCTAACCGATCCACGCGAAAATCTGGGCCTGATCGCATTGTTCGGCATTCTAACCGCCTTTGGCTCAGCCACCCAAGACATCGCCATCGACGCCTACCGGGTCGAGGCTGAAGCCAAGCATCGCCAGGCGGCCATGGCCGCTACCTATGTCACCGGTTACCGGGTGGCGATCCTGGCCGCCGGGGCCGGAGCCCTGCACATCGCCGCCCTGGACCCCACAGCCCCACCACCGGTCTACACCGAGGAAGCTGGTGGTCGGTCACGTATTGGCCTGGCCATCAACCTGGTGCTCAATTCATTGCGCACCCTGTTCTATGACTGGGGACTGATCACCGTAGTCAACGGCTGGACTCTGGCCTATCTGTGTATGGCGCTGTTGATGCTGGTCGGCATCATCACCACTCTGATCATCGCCGAACCCAAGGTTGCGGTTACCCAGTCGACTGCCCAGTTCGAGCAGCGGGTCAACAGTTACCTGGCCAACACCCAACACAATGGCTGGCGCAGAAGCATCACAGCATGGTTCATCGGTGCCGTGGTTTGCCCGTTCGCCGAGTTTTTCCAGCGTTATGGTAAAGCCGCACTGATCATCCTGCTGTTCATCGGTTGTTTTCGCATCAGCGATATCTTCATGGGCGTGATGGCCAACCCGTTCTATCTGGATCTTGGCTTCAGCAAGGCCGAAATCGCCAATATCGCTGCCGCATTCGGCCTGGCCATGACCCTGGCCGGCGCCGCCATCGGTGGAGTGCTGGTGGCTCGTTTCGGGATTGCGCCGATTCTGCTGTTTACCGCCTTCATGGCCCCGGCGACCAACCTGACCTTTGCCTGGCTGGCGCATATCGGTCCCCAGCAGCATGGCCTGGTAATGGCGATTATTGCCGACAACATCACCGGCGGCCTGGCGATCTCGGTCTTCATCGCCTACCTGTCGAGCCTGACCAACACCGCCTACACCGCCACCCAGTATGCGCTGTTCAGCTCACTGATGACCCTGCCGGGGCAGTTCGCCGCCGGCTTCACCGGAGTTCTAGCCGCGCATGTCGGCTGGGAGATGTTCTTCATCATCACCGCCCTGACCGGGGTCCCGGCGATCATTCTGGTAGCGATATTGCTAAAGGTCGCACACCCCGACCTCAGCAGGCGCCCAGGGATTGATGAGGGATAGGGAAACACTGATTACATCAGCTTCGGTGTTGGCCCAGTTGTCGCTGACCTGTTCTGGACACGCCGTAAACCCATCCATGGGGGCTTGACGATGCCCGTCCTGGGCATCGACAGTCCAGAACAGGTCAGCGCCAACCGGGCTACTGGGCTTGAGTGCAATGAATCAGTGTTTCCCAAGAGAATATTGGGGGCGCCATAGACGCCCCCAAACAGATCAGCCGTTGCTGGCTTGCGCGACCATGTGCACAGTACGCTGCGGGAATGGGATGGTGATGCCTTCCTGGTCGAAGGTTTCCTTGGCCGCCTCGATGGTGTCAAAGAAAACGCCCCAGTAGTCCTCGGTCTTGGTCCACATACGCAGGGACAGATCGACCGAGCTATCACCCAACGACACCAGCCAGACCACCGGCGCCGGATCCTTGAACACCCGGGCATCTGCCTGAGCCAGACGCAGCAGAATCTCGCGAGCCTTCTTCACATCATCGCCGTAGTCAATACCGATATTGATGTCGACCCGCCGGGTCGGCTGGCGCGAATAGTTGATGATATTGCCATTGGACAAGCTACCGTTGGGGATCACCACGGTCTTGTTGTCCGGAGTCTTAAGTACGGTATGGAAGATCTGGATGCTGTCCACGGTACCGGCCGTACCCTGAGCCTCGATATATTCACCGACCTTGAACGGACGCAAGAACAGAATCAGTACACCACCAGCAAAGTTAGCCAAGCTGCCCTGCAGCGCCAAACCGACAGCCAAACCGGCGGCACCGATCAGCGCGATGAACGAAGTGGTCTGAATGCCGATCATGCCGGCGACACTGATCAGCAGCAGAACCTTTAGACCAATATTGACCAAATTGCCGATGAAGCCGTGCAAAGTCGCCTCGACGTTGCGCTTTTCCATCAGCCGCAACACAGTGGCGCTGATCCGACCAATGATCCACCAACCGACCAACAGAGTGATCAGCGCCAGCAGCACCTGACCGCCGTACTGCATGGCCAGCGGCAACCACGCCTCCTGCAGACCATCCAATTGGGTCATCACATCTTCCATTACCTTCTCCTGATTTTTTAATTGCACGAAAGCCCAGCAGCCGGCTGGGCCAGACACCGATTTTAATCCAACCCGTGTTTTTTCAGTCGCGGAAATTATTGAACTGCAGCGGCATTTCAAGCTTGGCGCCACGCAGCAAGGCCATGACATCCTGAAGATCATCGCGCTTCTTGCCGGTCACCCGGACCTGTTCGCCCTGGATCGCTGCCTGCACTTTGAGCTTGGAATCCTTGATCAGAGCCACGATCTTCTTGGCAAGTTCCTTGTCGATACCTTCACGCAGCACGACTTCCTGCTTGACCAGTTTGCCCGAAGCATAGGCATCCTTGACCTCCAGGCACTGGATATCGATCTTGCGCTTGATCAGGCTCATTTGCAGGATCTCCAGCATCTGCCCCAACTGAAAGTCCGCTTCGGCCGTCAACTGCACCAGCAGGTCCTTGTCCTTGAACTCAAAACTGCCCTTGCCACGCAGGTCATAGCGCCGGTCCAGCTCCTTGACCGCATTGTCCACGGCGTTAGTGACTTCATGTTTGTCCAATTCGGACACCACGTCGAACGATGGCATGCATTAACCTCGATAAAACACATTTTTATGACATTCATAGCAAAACAACAGCACAAGCTCGTGGCATTATAGCCTCAAACGACATAGACCCTGAACGGAAGCCTTGCCATGCCCAACCCGCAGTTAAGCATCATGGTAGTGGACGATACCAAATTCAGCAGCGCGGTTATCGGCCATACCCTGTCTCAAGCGGGTTATACCGACATCAGGTTTGCCAGTTCCGCCATGGACGCCCTGGCCATGCACGAACAACGCCCGGCCAGCGTCATGGTCGCCGACTGGCTGATGCCGGAAATGGATGGCCTGGAGCTGACCACCCGCATCCGCCAGGCCGACGAGCAGAGCGACCATTACACCTACGTGGTGCTGCTGACTGCCCGCGAAGGCGACAATGTACTGGGCGAGGCCTTCGATCGCGGGGTCGATGACTTCATCAGCAAATCGGCCATGAACGAGCAACTGCTGCCGCGCATCTACGCTGCTGATCGCACCTCGCAACTGATCAATCGCCTGCTCGACGAGAACCGCCTGCTGGCAGTCAACAATGCGCAGCTCGAGGCTCATAATCTGGTCGACAGCCTGACCGCCATCGGCAACCGTCGCTACCTGCTCCAACGCCTGAGCGACAGCCTGCGCAACGTTGAAGCCCGTGGAGGTGCCTGCTGCCTGCTGGTACTCGGGGTGCAGAATCTCGACGAACTGAGCAACCGGTTCGGTGAAGATGTGCGCCAGGAACTGCTCAAGGGAATCGCCCGCCGCCTGCAACAACTGGTCCGCCCCACCGACGTGATCGCTCGGGTCAGCAACAACGCCTTTGCCATCGTCACCCTGGCCGATGACCCACTGGAATGCAAACCCAACAGTTTCCGCCGCCTGCATGACGGCCTCAATCTCAAGGCCTTCAAAACCAGCGAGGGCTATCTCTCGGTTCGCGCCGGCATGGCCCTGGGCTCAGCCAGCCAACGCCAGTCCCACGCCGATGCCAGCGCCTGGCTGGAGCAGGTGGAACAGCAACTGGAACAGGCCTATGCCACCAACCTGATCACTGAAGTGCCGTAACGGACGGCTGATGCTGCATATACTCGGAGCCGGTAGCCTGGGACTGCTGTGGGCGGCACGTCTGACTCGCGCCGGCCTGCCCTGCCGCCTGCTCCTGCGAGATGCCCGGCGCCAGACCGAATGGCAGAGCCGAAACAACCTTTTGATCTTTGAACAGGCAAGCCAGCGCGAGCTACTGACGATTGAGACCTTGCCGATCAGCGACTGCCATGAGTCCATTGAGCGACTGATCGTGGCGACCAAGGCCCATGAAGTGCACAGCGCACTCAGCAGCCTGCCAGCTGCACTACTGGACCAAAGCGACTGTCTGCTATTGCAGAATGGCCTGGGTAGCCAGCAACAGGCCCAGGCCCTGCTCCCCAATGCCCGCGTCCTGTTTGCCAGTGTGACCGACGGCGCCTGGTGCCCGGCCCCCGGCCACGTCTGCTGGGCTGGTATCGGCGAAACCCGGATTGGCGACCCGCAAGGCGGCACAACTCCCGCATGGCTGAACCTGCTAGACCAGGCCGGGATCGTCTGGCATTGGGATAACCAAATTCTTGAGGTACTCTGGCTGAAACTGGCGGTGAACTGCGCGATCAACCCCTTCACCGCCCTATTCGACTGTCGTAACGGTGACGTGCCGGCACGGGCCGGGGTCCGACTCGAACAGGTCATTGATGAGCTGCACAGCCTGCTCAGCATTGCCGCTCGCAGCCCTGGTCGCCAAGCCTTGGGGGAACGTATCCATAGCGTGATCCAGGCCACCGCCGGCAACAGTTCTTCCATGCGCCAGGATATCCATGCCCGCCGCCGCACCGAGATCGACTACATTCTTGGCTACGCTTGCCGCGAGGCCAGACAGCGGGGGCTGCAGGCCCCAGCACTGACGTCTCTGCACGAGGAGCTGAAAGCCCTGCTCGATACACTGGGTTTGCCGCGCGACTGATATGTTGCCCTGGCCCGTTTCACGCTAACCTAGGGAAACACTGATTAAGTCAGTTTCGGGGCTGGCCCAATTGGCGCTACTGAGCTTACGTGCAATTAATCAGTGTTTCCCTAGTGTTTTTTGCTGTTAGGAGCACGACTACCATGGGCTACCGCCTGAGCAAAGTCTATACCCGCACTGGCGACAAGGGGGACACCGGTCTGGCCGACGGCCAGCGCATCGGCAAGGATCACCCACGCATCGAAGCCATGGGCAGTGTCGATGAGCTGAACAGCCAGCTCGGTGTGCTGCTGGCCGAACTGGCCGGGCAGGGTCTGGACCAGTTCACCGCGCTGCTCGGACCAATTCAACACCGCCTGTTTGATCTTGGCGGAGAATTGGCGATCCCCGGCCACCACATCATCGATGCCGGCGATGTGAGCACACTGGAGCAACTGATTGATGACTACAACGCTGAACTGGAACCGCTGAAGAACTTCATTTTGCCCGGCGGCTCACGTTGCGTAGCCCAGGCTCATCTGGCCCGCAGCCAGTGCCGCCGGGCAGAACGCCGGTATCTGAGCTTGGCGCGCCAGGACGATGTCAATCCGCAGGCCCCGATCTATCTGAACCGGCTGTCAGACCTGCTGTTTGTCGTTGCCCGCTGCATCGCCAAGGCCGAGGGCACCCCCGAAGTGCTGTGGGCACCCAAGCCCAAGCCGCAATAGCCCCTTTAACGACAACGCCCCGGACCAGCCGGGGGCGTTGACACAACAACCAGAACGCTCAGACCCGGAAAGCACTGACGATTCGCTGCAGCTCCTGCACCAGTTGCCCCATGCGGTTGCTGGATTGCTCGGCCTGGCGAGCCCCCTCGGCAGTGCGTTCACCAGCATGGTTGATCTCGACGATGTTCTGATCGATATCATGGCTGACTGCGGTCTGCTGCTCAGCCGCAGCGGCGATCTGCTGGCTCTGATCAACGATCTGGGTTACCGCTGCCAGAATGTTGCCCAGCGCTTGCTGCACCTGCAAGGACGCATCCACCGCCTCACCAGTCATGCTGTGGCTGGCACCCATAGCCTTAACCGCAGCCCCCACACCATCCTGCAGACGCACGATCATCTGCTCGATTTCCTCAGTCGACTCCTGGGTCCGGCGCGCCAGCGTACGCACCTCATCGGCCACCACAGCAAACCCCCGCCCCTGCTCGCCGGCCCGGGCTGCCTCGATGGCCGCATTCAGCGCCAGCAGGTTGGTCTGCTCGGCCACGCCCTTGATCACATCCAGCACCCGGCTGATTGAGGCGCTGTCATCGGCCAGCCGGTTGATCACATTCACCGAGTTCTCGATTTCCCGCGCCAGCTTCTCAATACCATCGACCGAAGCCTCGACTCGCTGCCGGCCATTGAGGGTTTCGTTGTTGACCTGTTCGGCATTGTTCACGGCCAGGGCCGCGCTGCGCGCCACCTCCTGCGAGGTAGCGGCCATTTCATTCATGGCTGTGGCCACCTGCTCAATCTGGCTGCGCTGGGCTGCCACCGCCTGACTGCTTTCGGCCGAGATACTTTCCACCTGCTCGGACTGTTGCTGAACCTGATTGGAGGTCTGACCAACCTGGCGAATCAGCTCGCGAATCCGGCCAATACTGTCATTGAACTCGGCAGCCAGTGCCCCCAGTTCATCGCGACTGTCAACCTCGACCTGGACCGTCATATCGCCCCGCGCCACCTGCCCCATCAGCACCGACAACTTCTTCAGAGTTCTGCGGGTGGCCATATAGAAGCCGGCATACAGATAGATGATCAGCACGATCACCAGTACCAGCGCGACCACCAGCAACACGGTGGCCCGGGTATTGGCCCCCAGCCGCTGCTCAAGCACCCGCTCCAGGCTGTTGAGGATACCCGCCCCCAACGCATAGGATTTGTCGATCTCGCTACTGATGCGCTGGAAGAACCCAGCCCAGTTACCATCCAGGCTGTTGGCCAGAATGATATCTTCCTCGAAAATTTCACGGGTCTGCTCCACTGTAGCCAAACTGGCTTGCGCCGCCGCGCGCAGCCCAGCTAAATCCGGATGACTCTGAATGAGCCCCAGCGCCTGCTGGTAGTCGGCCTGCAAGCGGCCCATCCCATCGACCAGATCGTCCATTTCCCGGCTGGCGTCCGAACTCAGATAACCCTGCCCCATCGCATAACCACCGACCGCCCGGCCATGACCCAAAGCTCCCGTCACCTGGGGAATACCATCCACCACCAGCGCGCCTAGTTGCCGCACCAGTGCATCAAAGTCCTGCAGTAGCCCGGCATAGCTGGCCGTCACAGACAGCAGCGACAGCGAAGCACCATAAGCCTGGGACGACATGTCGGCCCGGGCGCGGATCGACTCTTGGCCAATGCGCGCATAGAAAGCCAACAGCTCATCACGCTGCTTGATCATATCGGCCGCTGTAGCATCACCATTGCGATAAGGCAGGCCACGCAGTGCCTCGATGATCTGGTTGCGTTGCTCCAGGGTCCGCTGCTCCAGCGCTGCGGCCTGGTCACCCTGCCCCAGGTGGAAGGAAATCAGATCCAGATCTCTCAATACTTCAGCCCGCTTGACCACCTCCTGGGTCAGACGTACCAGCTCCAGGCTGTCCAGTGCATGCTGGGACAACTGAACACGTTCAAAGGACTGTTTGACCAGCATACTGCTGACCACAAGCAGGGGGACGAAAAACAGGACACTGATCAGGCAGAACTTCATGCCGTAGCTCAACCTGTTCATCAGTGCTATGGCGGGTGCCAGAAGACTGTTCACGCAGAATTCTCCTCAAATACAACGCCCCGTCGCTCTCGGGACTGGCCGCAGGCGCCAAACGCCGGCATAGCCATTATCGTTATGATTATTAAGCGGCCTCCTGGCTCGTTGTCAGTCTTCCGTGCGGTTATGGGCTCGCCTGCCAAGCAATCGAGCCATGATTAAATGTCTTACACCGCTACTATCGGCTAATACGCCGGCATCTTTAACCCAGCACGGCATAGAGCGCAATAAAGACGGCCCACACCAGCAACGAACGTTTGACCAGCATCCGGACACTGGCCAATATGCCCTCATGCTCCGGTGTCGGGGCACCATCTTGCAAGGCTGCATCAGTGCACTGCTCAAGCAGTTCGGCATTGCTCAGTTCCCAGCGCGCAAACTGCCTGCGCAAAACCACCAGGGTCGCGTCAAAATGCCCAACCAGCGCCAGACTAAGCCCTAGCAGGCGGCTTGGCAGCCACTCCAGAGAGTGGCTCAACACATTGGCCAGCCCACCCTTCTCGCCGCTGGCGCTAGCCAGCAGGCGATACCCCAAAGCTCCGAGCGGACCCAACAACAAATACCAGAAAGCCGGCACGAAATAGCCATGGCAAGCCTCCCAAACCAACCGGCCACGCACCGCCCTGAGCAACCCATTCGGCTCATCACAGACAATACCCAGCTCCCGCTCAGCTACCAGACTGGCAGCTTCCTGATCACCTCGCGCCCAAGCCTGTTCCAATGCGCTGGTCATCGCGCCCAGCGGATCACTACGCCCGACGCACAACAGCAATACGGCCGCATGCAGCACCAGACTGAAGAGCCCATATGCCATACCCTGCACCCACCACAACAGGATTGCCAGGGGTAACAGCGGCAGCATCAGCAGCAGTATCCATTGCCACTCGGCATGATTACCCAGACGCACCTGCAACCAGGCACTCCAGCGACCGCACAGATCGACCGGCAACCCATTGCGCCAAGGTGTGAAGCGCAAGATCAAGGCGACCAGCACCAGTACCAGAAAACTCATAGTGACTCTCCTTGTAGCCCCGGATCAGCGGGATTGACGCATACTGCGCAGATAACGTCCCCAGTCGAAGGCTGGCCCTGGGTCAGTCTTGCGGCCCGGCGCAATGTGCTCATGACCGGTAATCCGACTCAGGGTAATCGCCGGGTAGGCCTTGCGCAAACACTGAGTCAATGCACTCAGAGCCTGGTACTGGGCGTCGCTGTAGGGCACATCATCGGCACCTTCGAGCTCGATGCCGATCGAAAAGTCATTGCACTGATCTCGCCCGGCATACCGCGATTGCCCGGCATGCCAGGCACGATCCAGACAGGACACAAACTGGGTGATCTGGCCCGTACGCTCAATCAGAAAGTGAGCGGAGACCTGCATTTCGGCAATAAAGGTGAAATAAGGATGAGCCGCACTATCGAGCTTACCCTGGAAGAACTGCTGAACATGCCCCCCGCCAAACTCACCTGGCGGCAGACTGATGTTGTGGATTACCAACAGGGAGATGCTCTCGCCGGTCGGCCGTTGATTGAAATGTGGCGAGGGGCAATGAATCACCCCGCTAAGCCAGCCTTCATTGACCTGCATCGGCCTGGAACTCCGCTCACAGAGGAGGCCCTATGCTAGCAGGCCTGCCCGCCAGACGCACCCCGACCCCACTAAGAAGCCGGGAAGCCGCTGGCAGGCGACAGTGAATCAGTGACGCGCCGCCTGAATCTTGCGCAGGTTGCCGATCACCGATTCCAGCGCCCGGTCGAACAGCTGATTGTCGTCCAGCAGGCGCACCAGGCCAGCGTCGTAGTGCTGGGCCAGCGCCGCCGTGGTGAACTCGGCGACTTTAAGGCCGTTACGGTTGACAAAGATATACTTGCCGCTAAAGGCAATGATCGCCGCCAGCTTGCAACGCTGGACCGGCTGCTCACTGCTCAGCGCCAGCTCGAACCAGCCGCCAGTATGCAGACTCTCGATCCAGGCACTGGCCTTGACACTGGGCAGGTCGTCCACCAGCACAGGTACGGTTTCGGACTCCGACTCAGGCATCACCGGCTCACAGATTTCGACCGCCGGCGGCGCAGGCTCTGGCTCAGAAATGACGCTCTGAGCAGATTCGGGCTTCTCGAATGCTGGTTCAGCTACCACCGCCTCAACCCGGGATACAGGCTGATCCAACACTCGGGCCTGCAACCCCTCCAGGCGCTGCAGCAACTCGTTACTACGCGCATCATCCTGGCCGATCAGGGCAAAACCCTTCTGCAGGGCACGACGCACAGCCAGGTGCATACTCTGACGACGCTCCAGCGGCTCATCGGAAGGCTCGATACCAGCCACCAGCTGCTCTGCCACTGCCACCACCTGACGCCAGGCCGGCGCCTCGCCACCCTCGCGCAACCAGGTTATCTGCATAACCTGGCTCCAGGTATCGCGCAGCAGATCGACCACGAACACCGGCAGCACACGCCCCATCAACAAGCTGTTGAGACTGCGCGCCACTTCGCTGCGGGCGGCCTCAATACGCGCACGCCCCAACTCCGCGTCGCGGGTACGCTGCTCAATACGCTCCGAACGACGCTGCTCGGAACGCACAAACCCGGTTAACTCGCCATACAACGCTTCAAACAACTCAGGGCCCGGCTGGCTGTCAGCCAGCAATCGCTCAACGATAGATTCCAGCAAGCCATGCAACTGGTCGCGGCGCAGGTCGTCATGATCACTCCAACCCAGCGTTGCCCGCGCCAGCTCATTGAGCAGACGTCGAGCCGGGTGGGCCGACTGACTGAAGAAGCTTTTGTCGGCAATCGCCACACGTAGAATCGGCAGTTGCAGGCGCCCGATCATGGCCTTGAGCGCTGCCGGCAGTTCGTTATCATCAAGTATGAAGTCAAACAGCATCGACACCAGATTGATGACGTCGTCGTCAATCCGATTGAGAGTGCGCGCCTCGCCGGTTGCCTGGCGTCGACTGTTCAGCAATTGCTGAACCCTGGTCCGTAAACCAGCTCCGCCCATGTCTTCAACAGCCAGATCACCTGCCGGCAGTTGTGCCAGCACACTGAGCAGTTCATGGCTCGGCAGAGGTATGGCTCCCGGAGTGCCCAGCGAGGATAGGGCGGCATCGCCGCTGGCATGCCGCCAGCTACCGATCAGATCACTGAACAACGACAGAATCTGCTGTTCTTCCTGCTCTCGAACCTCAATGCCACCACGCTCAACACTGCCAGTACCCGGCGCCGAGCGGACCACGCCCCGCCCAACCTGCGCCAGACGCAGATCAGGCATGATGCCCGCATCGATCAATTGTTCATTGAGTTCGGCATAGAGCTGGTCAACTGGATTGAATACATAGCGCTCGAACAGCTTGAATATGATCAGCCGCACTTTGATGTCGAGTTGCAATGTGGCCAGACTGTCAGCGAACACCTTAGCCAGCAGCGCCGGTCCCAGCGGATTGCTGCGCTCCTCGATATTGCGCTTGACCAGACTATTGACCCGGGTCGCCAGGTGCGCCAACGGCAATTGGTTGCGCGCGGTTACCCGGCCCACCATGCTGTCCAGCGCAACACTCTGCTCCAGCTCATCCGGTTGAACCAAGGTCAGGGTGTCCAGTTCAAAGGACAGCCCGCCAACCGGCGAAACTTCAGGCCGATTGAGCTCTTCCAGCTCCCGCACCAGGCCGTCGGTACAACTCTTTTCGATGGCGTGACGCTGCAGGCGGACCAGTCGCATGGCCTCAAAAAAAAGAGTCTGGTCGGCATTGCTGCCGGCCCGGTCAGCCATTTCAAACAGACTGTCGTCGGCATTGTCGAACAGGGCTGCCAATGTCGTGCGCAGATATCCGAGTGCCTTGTCACGCACTGGCAACAGCAGCGTCGGAAGGGTGGATAGCGGAACTGGCTCACTTGAGCGTCGGCCACCACCTATGTGAACAACCTTGGAATCCTGGGACATGCACTTTCTCCGGACAAGCCGTGCTTGTCATGAACAACGCCACCGGAGCTTACCCTGCAAAATGTGACCAACTATCCGTAAGTCATAAAATTGGCGTCAACATAAGGACGCATTATACCGTCTTTCACCGACTGTCCAGACAGCAGAACTCAAGTTTATGACCGACATCACAGATTCTCGGCACAAAACAGCCAAATAGTCCGCGAGACGCATTCTTGTAACAAATCGACGATCACAGGCAGGCTCGCCCCCGACAACCCCGCCATGCTGTGCACAGCGCCGAAGCAGAGCGCGCAATTGTGGTTTATGCTCAATAGCGTAAAGCGCCATGCTGGCGGCCAGCAATCAGCTCCGCCCATCACGGCGGGGCGAATGTTTCTGCCGCATTCGCACTAATGACTATAACAACCTCTTCGGGAGATTTTAATCGATGGAGTCGCTCATTGATGTGATCAACGCCATAAACGGCGTTGTTTGGGGGCCAGCAATGCTGATATTGCTGGCAGGTACCGGTCTGTACCTGACCTTCGGTCTCAAATTTACGCCACAACGCCGTATCGGCTTTGGCTTCAAAATGCTGTGGAAAGGTCGCAAGAGCAGTGAAGAGGGCGATATCAGCCCTTTCAACGCCCTGATGACCGCACTGTCAGCCACCATCGGTACCGGTAACATCGCCGGCGTGGCCACCGCCCTGTTCTTCGGCGGCCCCGGCGCACTGTTCTGGATGTGGGCCATCGCAGTGGTCGGCATGGCAACCAAATTCACCGAAGCGGTGTTGGCGGTCCACTTCCGGGAAAAGGATGCACTGGGCAACCACGTCGGCGGCCCGATGTACTACATCAAGAATGGCCTGGGCCCGAAATGGAAGTGGCTCGGTGTTCTGTTCGCCATCTTCGGCATGCTGGCCGGTTTCGGTATTGGCAATACCATTCAGTCCAACTCGGTCTCCGATGCCCTGTCGAGTACCTTTGGCATTCACCCACTGGTGACCGGGATCGTGATTGCCGTACTGGTTGCCCTTGTGCTGCTCGGCGGCATCAAGCGAATCGGTGAAGTGGCGGGCAAACTGGTCCCGCTGATGGCGCTGTTCTATGTCGGTGGCGGCCTGATCATCCTGATCATCCATGCCGACAAGCTGCCGGAAGCCTTCGGCATGATCTTCTACTACGCCTTCAACCCGATCGCCGCTGCTGGTGGTTTCGCTGGCGCTGCCGTCTGGGCTGCCATGCGTTTTGGTATCGCTCGCGGAGTATTCTCCAACGAAGCAGGCTTGGGGAGCGCACCAATTGCTCACGCCGCAGCGAAAACCAATAACCCGATCCGTCAAGGCACCGTAGCCATGCTCGGCACCTTCATCGATACCATCATCGTTTGCTCGATCACCGGCCTGGTAATTCTGGTAACCGGCGCCTGGACCAGCGGAGAGAACGGCGCGTCATTGTCAGCACATGCCTTCAATCTGGGGCTGCCGGGGATCGGTCAGTACATCGTCAGTATCGGTCTGGCCGTGTTCGCCTTCACCACCATCATTGGCTGGAGCTTTTATGGCGAGAAATGCACTCAGTTCCTGTTCGGCGAACGCTCCAACCTACCGTTCCGCCTGGTCTGGATTCTGGCAATTCCGATTGGCACCCTGCCAGCCATCGACCTGGGCACCATCTGGCTGGTGGCCGACACCCTGAATGCGATGATGGCTATCCCCAACCTGATTGCCCTGCTGCTGCTCAGTCCAGTGGTCTTCAAGCTGACCAAGGACTACTTCAGCAACCCGGCCAATCTGCTCAAGGAAACCAAGTAAGTACTTCAGCCCGGGCCGCCCCGCAACGGCCCGGGCTTTAGGGTATACTCCCGCGCATTACCGATGTGCTCCCGGAGTCCGCATGCCCAACCTGACCCTTGCCAGCCTGCACACCAGCATTGAAGAAGATGTCCGCCGCGCCTTGGCTGAAGATGTCGGCAGTGGCGATATTACTGCTGCACTGATTCCCGCCGAACGCCAGGCTCAGGCCCGGATCATCACTCGCGAACCGGCCGTACTCTGTGGCGTGGCCTGGGCCAACGAAGTGCTGCGTCAGGTTGATCCCGAGATTCACGTCGACTGGCACGCCGCCGACGGTGATCAATTGCAGGCCAACCAGACGCTGTGCATGCTGCGGGGCTCGGCCCGCGGACTGCTGACTGCCGAGCGCAGCATACTCAACTTCCTGCAAACCCTGTCAGCCACGGCAACACGCAGCCGCCATTTCGCCAATCTGGTTGAGGGCACCGATGTGCGCCTGCTCGATACCCGGAAAACCCTGCCGGGCCTGCGTCTGGCGCAGAAATACGCAGTGACCTGCGGCGGCTGCGACAACCACCGCATCGGTCTGTACGATGCCTTCCTGATCAAGGAAAACCATATCGCCACCTGCGGCGGCATCGCCCAGACGATCACTGCCGCCCGGGCTCTGGCGCCGGGCAAGCCGGTAGAGGTTGAAGTGGAAAGTCTGGATGAACTGCGTCAGGCACTTGAGGCTGGCGCCGACATCATCATGCTCGACGAGCTCAGCCTGGAAGACATGCGCACGGCTGTTAAACTGACCGCTGGCCGGGCCAAGCTGGAGGCCTCTGGCGGCATCAATGAAACAACTCTGCGCAGCGTCGCCGAAACCGGGGTCGATTACATTTCAATCGGCAGTCTGACCAAGGACATCAAGGCGGTAGACCTGTCCATGCGTCTGCATCTGCTGTAAGCAACACGCTTACGAACAGCGCTCCAGCGCCTGCCGGGCCACCTGCAGGCGTCGCATTTGCAGCTCGCTGACCGGCTCCTGGGACGCCGCAGCAAGCTCATTTCTGGTCGAGAGCAATTGCTCCTGACAAACACGCATGGCCAGCTCCAGACGCTCTACATCTGCCGCCGGTGCCAGCACCTGGGCAGGTTCTGTCATAGCCTCGAGCACCTGATAGCACCCAGCCGGAAAATTCCAGGCCCGAGCCACCCCGGCATTCAAACGTCGGCCCAGACGCAGCCAGTCACGCATAAACGACTCGCTGGCCACATAACCGCCGCAAGGAAAACGACTATCCAGCAACTGGCAGCCAACCATCAACCCCAGGTGACTGCAGATGCCGGCCAGATAGGCATGAAACTCATTACCACGCTCGGCCCGTGCCAGCGCCGCGCAAACCTGAGCCACCCGTTCCGACTGGCGCCACAACAGATCGCCGGCCAACTGACCGAAATGGCCGTCACGGGTATTGAAGATAGGCCGCACCAGCAGATTGGCCACAACCTGGCGCAGCCCTCGCTCGCCCAGCAACACGACCGCCTGCTCAAGACTGGTGACTTCCTTGCTGCGCCGGTAGTAGGGACTGTTGGCCACGCGCAGCACTTCACCAACCGCCACCAGATCGCGCCCGATCATCTCGGCCAACCCCTTGCTGCTGACCGTAGGGCTACGGAAATGACTCATCAGTTGCGGCAATAAAGACGGCAGCCTGGGCACCAGACTGGAGTCCTTCAAGTCCCCCGCCAGCACGCCTTTCAAGGCCTTCAAGGCCTGCTGCTCGAATTCGTTAGGAGGTTGTGTCAGCGGCGTATCGAGGCCAAACAGGCTAGCTACAACCGCCAACTCCAGGTCAGTGTTCAACTGGGCGGGCGCAGAGGCTGCGACAGGCAACTCGCGATGCGATACCTTTGGCGGCTTCCCGGCAACAACAGGCTCAACCCTTGCGGGGATTGGTTGGCGGCCCAGCAGCCGATGCATCAGTTGGCGCAGCATGCACCCACCCGCTGACAGGTATCCTGCCCCGGACTCAAGCCTGCAGCTCCCACAACAACTGGCGACAATCCGGCAGATGCCAGTCAGCCAGCGCCGGCCACAGGTTGCTGCTATGGACCAGACAGGTACGACAGCCTGCCGCGCGCCCAGCTTCGAGATCAAACCGATAATCGCCGACCATGACCGCCTGTTCGGCTGACAACCCCCAACTGTCCAGCAGCAGCCGAATTCCACCAGGGTCCGGTTTGGGTGGCGCATCATCACGCCCCAGAATACTGCCAGCGGCAAAACAATCGAGCACCCCGATAACCTCCAGTGACGAAGCGGCCACCTGACGCAGATTACGAGTCAGGATCCCCAGATGCTTACCCTCACGATGCAACTGGCGGACCAAGTCGGCCGCTCCCGGAGCCGGCTCGACCTCGCGAGCCAGGCGCAGCTCAATGGCGTTCAATTCAGCCTGCATGGCCAGCCGCTCTGCCCCCGGCAAGGCCGCCATATACCCTAGGATGTCCTGTTCGGCCGGCACTCCCAGCTCACGACGAATGGCCGGGAAATCATGCTGAGCGATGGTCAGGGTGCCATCCAGATCAAAGATCCAGGCCTGCAGATCGCGCATGATCAGGGCTGCAGCTTGCGCATCAGCGACTCCTGGGTTACCGATGCTACCAGCACCCCGTCGCGATTGAAGATCTGCCCACGTGAAAGGCCACGCGAACCACTGGCTGACGGGCTATCCATGGCGTACAGCAGCCAGTCATCCATGCGCAGCGGGCGGTGATACCAGAGCGCATGATCCAGGCTGGCTACCTGGGTATCCCGGGACCACGACGATACCGCATGGGGCTGCAACGCAGTGCCCAACAGGTGGAAGTCCGAAGCGTAGGCCAGCAGATAGCGGTGTACCTGTGGGTCGTTAGGCAGACTGCCATCAGCCTTGAACCACATATAGCGGCGCGGCTCGGCCGGCTTCGGGTCGAACGGCGAGAAATTACCGACCGGGCGAATCTCGATGGGCTTGTCCATGATCACTTTGTCACGCACCTTCTCGTGGATCAGGTGCTGGTAGCGACGGGTCAACTCGGTCTCATTAGCCAGCCCTTCCGGCCCAGGCACATCGGGCATCTCGACCTGATGTGAATAGCCTTCTTCGTCCCCCTGGAACGAGCAGATCATGGTGAAGATCGGCTTGCCCTTCTGGATCGCCTGCACCCGGCGGGTAGTAAAACTGCCGCCGTCACGCAACGGATCGACCTGATAGACAATCGGCAGGCTGGCATCGCCCGGACGCAGGAAGTACCCATGCACCGAATGCACATGCCGCTCGGCTGCAACTGTCTGACTGGCGGCCGACAGCGACTGGCCCAATACCTGGCCGCCGAACAACTGCTTGAAGCCCAGATCCTGACTCATTCCGCGGAACAGGTTTTCTTCGATCTTTTCCAACGCCAACAGGCGTACCAGATCATCCAGCAGTTGGCTCATATGGGCTCCTCGACAGCAAACAGGGATACTGCGACAGCCTGCCGCAGCAACGTTCATTCTAACCACGAACCCGGGATTTGGGTAACATTGCCAAGCCAGCATGGCGCTATATCGATTCATTCCGGAGCATAAAGGCCACCCCATGGACATTCCTCTGGTGTACCACCCGGAGTACAGTTTCGAGTTTCCCGAGCAACATCGTTTTCCGATGGACAAGTTCGTGCGCCTGCACGATCACCTGCGTGCCTGCGGCGTTCTGCATGCTGACAACCTGCATAAACCCACGCATTGCCCCGATGAAATCCTGGGCCTGGCCCACGACCCCAGCTACGTCGCCCGCTTTCGCGACAACAGCCTCGGCCCGCAGGAACTGCGACGCCTGGGGCTGCCCTGGAGCGAGGCGCTGGTGCGCCGTACCACCCGCGCGGTTGGTGGCTCACTGCTGACCGCCGAACTGGCCCTTCAGCACGGTCTGGCCTGCCATCTGGCAGGCGGCACACACCATGCCCACTACGACTTCGCCTCAGGGTTTTGCATCTACAACGACCTGGCAATCATCAGCCGCTACCTGCTCACCAGTGGCCGCATCCAGCGGGTGCTGATTTTCGACTGCGACGTGCATCAGGGCGACGGTACCGCTCGTATCCTCGAACACGACAGCGAAGCCATTACCGTCTCACTGCATTGCGAAAGCAACTTCCCTGCCCGCAAGGCTCACAGTGACTGGGACATTCCCCTGCCCCGACAGTTGGATGACGCAGGCTATCTCAAGGTGGTCGAAGATGTACTGGGCTACCTGCTGCCGCTCTACCAGCCCGACCTTGTCCTCTATGACGCCGGGGTTGACGTGCACCGGGACGACGCTCTGGGCTATCTGAACCTGACCGACCAGGGCCTGGCAGCCCGTGACCGTCTGGTACTGGAGCACTGTCTGGGTCGTGACATTCCAGTCTGCGCCGTGATCGGCGGCGGTTACTCCAGAGACCGCGATGCTCTGGCACGGCGTCACGGCATACTCCACCACTGCGCCAAGACCATCTGGCACGAACGCGGGCTAGGCCGCTAACCCCATTCCACAGCATTTGCCGGGCTGCCCGGCTTTACTTACACTGCGCGCTCTGCCTGATACGACGACACGCCGATGCTCACCAATCGCCCCAACATTGCCATTATCGGCGCTGGTCCGGCCGGCCTGATGGCCGCCGAACGCCTCAGCGCAGCAGGCTTGCAGGTTGACTTGTATGACGCCATGCCCTCGGTCGGACGCAAGTTTCTGCTGGCCGGGGTCGGCGGCATGAACATTACCCACTCAGAACCCAAACCGGAGTTCATCCAGCGCTACCGTGAAGCCAGCGATTGGGTCGGGCAGTGGCTTGCGCAGTTCGACGCCGAGCAGTTACGCAACTGGATTCAGGGGCTGGGCATCGACACCTTCGTCGGCAGCTCCGGCCGGGTGTTCCCCACCGACATGAAAGCCGCCCCGCTATTGCGGGCCTGGCTGCGCCGCTTGCGTGATCAGGGCGTGCAACTGCATACCCGGCATCGCTGGCTCGGCTGGGAGCAACAACAACTACGCTTCGACACCCTCGCCGGCCCTTATCTGGCCCAGGCCGACGCCACGGTACTGACTCTGGGCGGCGGCAGCTGGGCGCGCCTGGGCTCGGACGGACACTGGACTGAGCTGCTCGAACCCTGTGGCGTGGAAATCAATCCACTGCGCCCGGCCAACTGCGGGTTCATCTGTCACTGGAGTGAATATCTCAGCCAGCGTTTCGCCGGTCAGCCGCTGAAACCGGTCATTGTCCAAGTCACCAGCGCCAGCGGTGAGATACTGAGCCGACGCGGCGAATGCATTGTCACCCACAACGGCATGGAAGGCAGCCTGATCTACGCCCTGTCGGCCGAACTGCGTCAGCAACTGGAGCAGCGGGGGCAAGCCCGATTGACCCTGGATCTGGCGCCCGACCGTGACCAGGCCCAGCTCGAACGACTACTCAGCCAACCGCGCAAAGGCCAGTCACTGGCCTCGGTGCTGCGCAAAAAAGCCGGCCTCGACCCGCTCAAGGTGGCCCTGCTGCATGAGTGCCTGAGCCATGCACAGCTACAGAACCCGGCAGCACTGGCAGCTGGCATCAAACAGCTCGGCATCGACTTCAGCGCCACCCGGCCGCTGGACGAGGCGATCAGCAGCGCCGGCGGGGTGATGGCCACAGCGCTGACACCCGGTCTGATGCTCAAGGCTCTGCCTGGGGTGTTCTGTGCCGGAGAAATGCTCGACTGGGAAGCACCGACCGGCGGCTACCTGCTGACCGCCTGCTTCGCCAGCGGCCAGGTGGCCGCAAACGGGGTACTGGAGTGGCTGGACAATAAATCCTAGCGGGAATGATTGAGCCCCGACAGTTTCGGCAGCATCCAGCGCTCGAATAGCCGGGGGAACAGTCGCGCCACCAGCCGCGCGCGCCAGTCAACATTGGACAACACCAGCAGACGCTTGCGCTTGAGCGCACCATGGTAAATATCGTCAGCCACATCGGTTGGCGAGGCGACCTTGAACGGCGTATTGATCACCTGCTGGCTGATCGAGCCATCGCCCACCAGGGCATTCTTGCGGATATCGGTGGCGGTGAACCCGGGGCTAACCAGCATGACATTGACCCCCTGCTCACGCACCTCCATACGCAATGTCTCGAACAGCCCATGCAGGGCATGCTTGCTGGCATTGTAGGCACTGCGATAGAGCAAGGGCGCAAAGCCGGACAGTGAGCTGAGCACGATCACCTGGCCCTGACGCTCAACCAGACTGGCCAAAGCATAGCGAGTACAGTGCAGAGCACCAAAGTAATTGACCGCCATGACCCGGCGAAACACCGCCAGCTCGGTTTCGGCAAAAGCACTGCGATGGGTGATGCCGGCGTTGTTGATCAGTACATCGATACCGCCGAAATGCTCGATCACCTGGCAGATGGCCTGTTCGCACTGGGCTTCGTCGGCAACATCACAGTGCAGCGCCAGCACCTCGGCGTTGAGCTTGTCCATCAACTGTTGGCGGAAGGCGACCAGCGTCTCGTCCTGAATATCGAGAATCGCGATCCGCGCCCCGGCATGGGCAAAACGCAATGCCAGTGCCCGCCCGATTCCAGCGCAACCACCAGTGATCACCACCACCTTGTTGTGAAACACGCCAATCCCCATGCCGGCCTCCTGTTCTTGTAATTTTCAGTCTGGCACCAGCAAGTCTATCGCACCAGCCCCATCCGTATAGCCTCCTGCACGGCCTCCGCACGGTTGGTGATACCCAACTTGGCATAAATGTTCTTAACATGACGAGCCGCCGTGTGATAGCTCACCCCCAGCATCTCGGCAGCATCGGCCGTGCGATAACCATTGCCAATCACCATCAGAAACTCCCGCTCCCGCTCACTCAGCATACAGGCATCATCTTGCTGGTTATTGACCCCGGCCATAACCGTGGCCAGTACAGGTTGCTGAAAGAAACTCAAAATGCGCTGGGCAATTTGTGGCGAAAGCGGTGGAATACCTCTACTGATCCCAAGCAACGCCTCGCCCATACTCTGCTGACTTTCATCCTTGAGCAGGTAACCATGAGCTCCGGCTTGCAGAGCCGGAAACAGGTACAGGTCATCATCGTACATGGTCGAGACAACCAGCGTGGCTTGCGGCATCCGCTCATGGGCTACCTTGATCAGATCCACGCCACTGCCATCAGGCAATTGCAGATCGATCAGACACAGATCCGGCTGAAACTCATCCAGTTTAGCCAGCGCATCACCAAGACGATCAAAAACCTGGATAACCGCATCAGGCCAGACCTGTTGAACTGTCTGGGTCAGCCATTGCTGGGCATCCGGCAGGTCTTCCAAAAGCATGACTCTATGCATAGACTTACCGTTCCTCGTAGAGTGGAACCTCGCAGCGCAAGGCCGCACCTCCATCCAGGCGATTCCACCAACTCATCTCGCCCCCCAGCTCTTCACAACGCTGACGAATACCGTGCAACCCCAAACCATGACTGCCAGAACTGGAAAATCCCTTACCGTCATCCTCTATCGACAAGTGCAGGCGCTGCTCTTCCAATAGCAAACGTATCCACACCTCTGTAGCCCTGGCATGTTGAAAGATGTTGGACAAGGCCTCTCGCAGCACGCGCGACAGATTGCGCTCCATCCGCGAACTCAAGCGCACACTCTGCAGACGTTCATCCATACTTATATTCAAACGCACATTGAACAACCGGCAGCGCTCCCGCGCTTCAGCCTGCCAACGAGAAAAACTCTGACTTAACGGCGCAGCCTCTTTTTGCAGCCCCTGGATCACCTCGCGCAGCTCTTGCAGGGTGTCACGCGCGAGTTGCTGAAGTTCATCATCTTGCCGCGACCGATAGACCAGCGACAGCAGCCTTGCGCCTACGTCATCATGCAAGTCCCGGGCGACGCGACTGCGCTCACTTTTTACTCCATTGGCATAGGACTGGTGATAGTTCTGGGCCAAGACAAACAACATCGAGACCTGTTCGCAAAAACGTACATCCTCCCGGGTAAAAAGCCGCTGCCCACCCAGAGCATAACCCAACACCAGAGACTGCTGACGATCCAGGCTGGGGACCCTAAGCCGCAGACCATTGTCGGTTATCAACGGCACCTCTTGAGGCTGAGGCTCAATGTCCAATGCCAAGGGTTTGAAAGCCACACGCATAGCCTGACTCCACTGCTCATCCAGCGTACCGTGGTGCAAGAAGGCTTGCTGCAGCAGATCAGGCAATTGCTCGTGCTGTTCACGCTCGGAAAGGGACATGAAACGCAGCAAAACCCCCTGGCGTAACGGCAGGTACACCCAGCCCGCTACTGCCAGAGCGATCAGCAACCCTACTGTTGTTTCGATTTTGAGCACCATGACCAGCATGGCGTCGAATACGATGAACAGAACACCAAAGGCAAACCAAAACCAGGCCAGCCATACCCATCGATCAAGATCAAACAGGCGATAGCGCACAACGCCCAAGGCAATTCCAAGGTAGGTCAGTACCAGAAAAAACCAGCCGTGAGTTTGATGTACCAGGGATTCGCTGCCCAATACCTGCGGAATGATCACCAGGCCCAGATAGCAACTGATACCTATAAACCAGGCGTATATGAACCACTTCAACCGAGCCCGCTCAACTGGCTCGGTGCGGGTACGCCGCCATTGAATGCAGGCCAGCGCTATATCCAGCAGCAACCAGCCAAGCAAAGTCCAGCGCGCCAGGATGTCCAGATTGAGCCCCAACTGCCCCCAATTGAGCGCAAGGATAACCACCAGCGCAATCAACGCCAGCAGATCAAATCGCCAGCGGGCCAAGCGAGTCGGATAGAAATACAGTAATGCCGTACCGGCAGCGCCACATAGCATGGCGCCGAACTGATTAAGTCGTGACAAGTTGAGAAACAGCTCGGACGGCAAGCTGAGTTCACGCGTTGTATAAATAGCACTAGCCAGAATGCACAGTGCCAGCCCCCAGCCCGCCAAAGCATAGTATCGCGGCCCCAGCTCGGTCTGAACAAAAGCCCAGGCAGCCGTCCCCATGAGAGCGATAGCCAGACCACAAGCTATCTGGTACCAAAAAAGCCAGGGCAAATCATCAAGCGGTCGAGATGAGCCTGGCTGGAACGTCACCAGAAAACTGGTCACCGACTCCCCCGCACCTCTACTCACTTCCAGCGTCAGCTCAGGTTGGAGCAACAACGGCCATAACTCAGCATGTCGGGCAAAAAAACGGTTGTAATCACTGAAAGCCACAACATCATCAGGCTCAACCATGGCATCCGCTGCCTTGAGCAGAAATATCCGATCACCCGCACCGATCGACAACAGCAAGTCACCCGGCAACAGGTGGCCCGAAACCGGCCCTGCCCCCGACACTGACGCCACCCTAACTCCGTTCTCATCAGGCTGGACCTGGAACCCCAACCAAGGCAAATGCGTGGATATATAGAGCGCGGCGAAAAACAACAGCAACGCCAAAGCCAGTCCTGCTGAAAACACCTTTCCCGGCGCAAACTCCTTGAACATGGCCGTTTCTCTTTTTGTAGAAAGCTCCCTTTGGGCCAAGTGTAGTGCAACATCAGCCCTTACCACGCAAACACCCCCGTACCAACCGGCACGGGGGCTGCGTCATTAATCCACGGCATCCCTGCCGCACGGATTCAGATCAGTCCTCACAGTTAGTGCAGACAGCGATCATCAAGCCATTGAGAGCAAGGTCGGTTCCGCTGATCAAATGGTTGAGCACAATAACCCGGCTATCAGCCCGAACAAAGCCGCTGGCACTGAACTCATCATCACCCAGAGTCCCGCTCAGGCTGACCGCACCGCTATCAAGCGTCATCGACAAACCGCCAGGATTGACTGGAACATGAGCGCTACCGCCCCCCAGACCAGCAGGCGTCACTACCTGGGTCAGCAAACTGGCACTGAGGCTCGGCTGACCCTGTTCATCAAAACTGAGGCTGCCGCTTTGGACCCGATGCATGCCCAGCTCACCCGCGTCAGCATTGAGACCAACAGCGATCAGCCGGTAGCGCTTGCCGGCAAGGGCATTGCTGTCAGCCAGTTTGAGACCAAGCAGAAACTGCGAGTTACCCCAGCTCTGCTCCAGCCAGCCACCGGCTGTCAGTACCGCCGCCATATCCGGATGGCGCGAGCCGGTCACAAAGGTCAGGCCATCTTCAGCCAACCATCCCTCGCTGGGTATTTCATCTTCACTGTCCAGGATCAAGGCACCATTGCTGGCCAGAATATAGTCAGCGGTTGCACACTCATCTTCAGTTTCAGTTGTGATACTGGTACCACCAGCGGCCAGATTGCTGAAGGTATAGCGAGCCAGCGGCTCACAGAAGCTGACGTTACCGGCACCATCAAACTCAGCTTCAAGCAGGTAAGTACCAACATCAAGGAAGGCACTGCCAACCGTGTTTTCACTGTCCACCGCCAGCTCGATCATGCCATAGCGGCCAGTCAGAGCCGGCTGGCTCGCAGCCTCGCGGATCAACACTTCCAACCCTGCGTTCAGCACCTTGACCACGACGCTGTTGTCGCCATCCAGCACTTCACGGGTTGAGAAGGAAGCACCGATCAGAGTACTCAAGGGCGACGCTGCCGGCCCGGCAGCCAGCAACCGCGAGGCCGCCTCGAACTCCCGGTCGGTACAGTCATTGGACTGGGTTACACAGTAGAAATCCGGGCCGTCAGGCATATCGTCCTGATCATAAGGCCCAAACTCCTCGAACTCCGGCATGAAAATGCCGCGCCCATCCAGCGACAGAGTGCCGGAATCCGGCTCATCATCCGTCCAGCCACGGAACAGCACCTCAGCATTGGCGCCCATTTGATGCACAAACTCGGTTGTCAGTTCGCTCTCGGCCGCCACCTGGAACTCAACAGTGTCACTGCCGAAGGTCAGTGTCGGACTGCCAGTGAAATCCCCGGTCAGATAACCCCCGCCGCCGAACTTCTCGTCGCCATAGAGGCCCAGGGAAAGACCATGAACATTGAACTTGCCTGAGGCTGCAGTAGCGCTCGCGCTCGCTGGCGGGGCGGTTGCATTGTCCAGCAGTTCCTCAACAGCAGCACTGAGTTGTTGCCCGACCAGATCAAGCAGATCGTCGGTACTGCTGGCACTGTAGATCGCCGCCTCGATCGCCGCCGCGACCTCCGGATCTTCAGCAATAGCCCGTACCTGCTCGATAACTTCGTCAATTTCATCCAGCGTCAACTGATCAAGTTCAGCAAGCCGACTGGCAATCTGTTGCGTAACCAGCGTGGTAACGGGGTCCATGACCAAACTTTCACCATTGGCCGGTACACGCAGGCTGACGCCAGGAGAAACACCAGGCACGTTACCCAGACTGACTTCCAGATAGGTATCCGTGGCTGGGCCATGCTCACTGGATATCTCGTAGGTTGTTCCATCCTGCTCTACGTCCAGGATTTCCAGTTCTTCATCGTCGCCTTCTGCGCTGTAGCGCTTGAGACTGAAGTCTCCAGGCTGCACGCTGTCAACCAGTTCAGCCAGTGCCTGGCCGATCAGACTATTGATCACCCCACTGAGTACCAGCTCCAGGCGGCCTTGCGGGAGCGCGGCCACGGTGTTGCTGTCCGGCACATCAACGGAAACCACATAGGTGAAACTGGTAGAAGGTTCCGGCGCTGCCGGACCCTCATTGCTGGAACGGCTGGATGACGAACCACCGCTGCCGCCGAAACAACCGGCAAGCACCAGGGCCGAGGAAACTGCGACGGCCAGAGGCCACTTGTTGAAATGGCGCATGAACAACTCCCTTTCTGGTTATGATCAACACCACGACCATAGGACACATGGCACAGTGCAACCATACCTAGAATTGGGGAGCCGGCCTTGCAGGCGCTATAGCGTTAAGGTATCTGACTATTAAGGCGCCAGCCGTTCACGCAGCCAGCCTCCATCGCTGCGGCGATAGACCAGCCGATCATGCAGCCGGCTTGGCCGGCCCTGCCAGAATTCGATCAGCTCGGGCACCAGCCGATAGCCGCCCCAATGGGGCGGGCGCGGCGGGAGAGTATCGGCATACTGCTCCTGTAGCCCGGCAAGCTTTTGCTCCAGCACTTCACGATTGGCGATTACCTGGCTTTGCGGGGAAGCCCAAGCGCCCAGCCGGCTACCCAGCGGGCGGCTTTGGTAGTAAACATCGGACTCCTCGGCACTGATGCGCTCGACCCGCCCTTCGATCCGCGCCTGACGCTCCAGGTCATGCCACCAGAAGGTCATCGCCGCCTGCGGATGGGACTCCAGTTGCTGGCCCTTGGCGCTCTGGTAATTGGTGAAGAACACGAAGCCGCGCTCATCGAAATCTTTGAGCAACAGGGTGCGCAGGTGCGGCTGCCCCTGCTCATCAACGCTGGCCAACATCATCGCATTGGCTTCGGTACGCTCGACCTCGACAGCCTGGGAAAACCACTGGGCAAACAGCCGGAAAGGCTCGTCGGGGGCCTGGCTTTCCAGCAGGCCATCACGGGTATATTCACGACGCAGGTCGGCAATGCTCGGTTTCATGCAACAAGACTCCTGACAGTTATGGAACCTCTGAAAAACGTAGGCGAGGCAGGCAAGACAAGGCAAAAACAGCCGAAAAAGCGGAATTTACTTAGTGTAAATGAGCATTTTGAGGCTGTTTTTTAACGCAGTATTGCCAACGCAGGTAGTTTTTCAGAGGTTCCTTATCCGTTCATGCTAGCACCACAACCCAAGCTGCTGCATTGATCCCGAGCAAGCCTCGCTCAGTCAAGCTGACGCAAACAGCGATACACCTCTCGGCTCAAGGCCAGCGCCCGCGGGTCCATCAGCACGTAAGGGCCCATGGTATTGGTCACATAACCGAACCCGACCTGCGCCTGCGGATCACAGAACCCCAGGGCGCCACCGGCACCGGGGTGACCCCAGGCCTGCGGCCCCATGCCGAAACCACCACCCTCATAATCTTGTTCGAGCATGACCCCCAAGCCAAACCGGGTCGGCGCCAGCAGCGTGCGGTCCATCCCCTGACTATGCTCCTGCGCCATCAACCCGACCAGTTCACTGTCGAGCAGGTGCACGCCATCCAGACTGCCGCCGTGCGCCAGTACCTGCCAGAAGCGCGCCAGCGCGCGGGCATTGCCGGTACCGTTGGCAGAGAAGATCTCGGCCTGCTTCCACTCGCGGGTATTGGTGCTGGTCATCATGCTCGACGGGTTGCCAAAGGCCTTGGCGGCCAGACTGTCGGGCTGGCCCATGGCGGCAAACAGGGCCCGGGCATATTCATCGCCGTATTGATTGCGCAGTCGCGAGACATGGGCCACCCGGTCCAGCTCGGCATCCGGCACCCCAACGAAGAAATCCATGCCCAATGCGGCGCAGACATGCTGATTGATATAGGCCCCGGGGCGCTGCCCGCTGACCCGACGCAAGGGTTCACCCAGCAGCCAGGCATAGCTGACCGGCGCGTAGCCATGGGCACTGCCGGGCGTCCACCAGGGCTCCTGCTGCTCAAGCGCAGCCACCATCGCCTGCCAGTCGAACAGTGCCTCCGGAGGCAACGGCTTGGCCACGGCGGACAGCGCCGAACGGTGGCCCAGCACCTGACGCAGCGTCACCGCCTGTTTACCAGCGGCGGCAAACTCCGGCCAGACCTCGGCCAGCGGGCTGTCCAGCCCGATGCGTCCGGCCTCGACCTGCTGCAACAGCGCGACCGCGCCCAGCGGCTTGGTGCAGGAAAACACATTGACCAGGGTGTCCTGTTCCCAGACCTGACTGTTGTCCTTGTCCATCACCCCCTGCCACAGATCCAGCACGGTTTCGTTGCCAACCGTTACGCACAGCGCCGCGCCGCGGGCCTGGGGGTCAGCCATCTGCTCGGCGAACAGCTCTCGAACGGAGGCAAAACGCGGATCGAAATAACCCTGGGGCATGGTCATACAGCTTCCTTTATCGATTGTTTTCCAGCCAGAGATAAGACGGCATAAGGTAGCAGCTCTGCAACATCACTCAACAGGCTGAATACCTGTGTATGCCGCTCAGGAACCTCAGTCTATCTCGCGGCGAAACGGTGGCAGTGCATTGAGAATCGCCTTGCCATAGCGCTGGGTCACCAGCCGCCTATCCAGCAGGGTGATCACGCCGCGATCCTGCTCGGTACGCAGCAGCCGGCCACAGGCCTGAACCAGGCGCAGACAGGCATCAGGCACGGCGATCTCCATGAACGGGTTGCCGCCATTGCGCTCGATCCACTCGCTGAGCGCGGCCTCGACCGGATCATCCGGCACCGCAAAGGGAATCTTGGCGATCACCACATGTTCGCAGTAGCGCCCCGGCAGATCGACCCCTTCGGCAAAACTGGCCAGGCCGAAGATGACGCTTGGCTCGTCCTTGTCGACCCGGGCCCGATGCTGACGGATCAGTTCCTGCTTGGACAGATCGCCCTGGACCAGTACCCGGGGCCGGAACTCGGCAGGCAAGCCGGCGAATACCTCGAGCATCTGCCGTCGCGAGGAGAACAGCACCAGGCTGCCCAGGGCGTCCTCGAGCATGACCGGCAACTCACGGATGATCGCCGCAGAGTGCCCACTATTGTCCCGCGGGTCAGCGCCGATATCCGGAATCCGCAACACCCCGCAGTCGGCATGCCGGAACGGGCTGGGTGCCAGAGTGCAGACCGCACTTTTCGGCAGCCCGGCCCGGTGGCTGAAGCGATCGAACTTGCCCAGTGCGGTAATCGTGGCCGAGGTCACCAGCGCGGCAAAGGCGCTATGCCACAGGTATTGGCGCAGGGTATCGGCGGCCAGAATCGGGCTGACGTGTACCTCGATATCATTGGTTTCGGTCAGGGTCAGCCAGCGCGCGGTCGGCGGCTTGCCTTCGGGATCGACCAGCGCGAACTGGGTCCACAGCGTCCAGTTGCCCTCGGCCCTTGCCAGCAGCGCACCAAACAGCGGATACCACTCCTCGGCCTGAGTCTGATGCACTCCGACCGTCTCGCCATCCATGGCTTCCTTGAGAATATCCACCAACCGTTGCAGCAGATCAGTCAGCCGGCCGAAACCGGCCTTCAGCTCGCCGGCCAGTTCGCGCAGATGCTCCGGCACCTCACCGTGCTCAAAACGGTGCTGCGGACGAATCTGCCCGGAAAAGTCTTCGGCACTGGCAAAGTCCGCCACCTCGGTCAACGCCTGCTGCATGAACTGCTGATGCGGACGCAGATCCTTGGCCTGGGCCGGCACCTGCTCTAACAGACGGCCAAAGTCACCCGGCAGCGGATGCTGGGCCAGCAGCTTGGTCAGGTTCTTGTCCAGTTGATCAAGCCAGTCGGCGGTGGCCGCCAGCCGGGTTTGGTGAGCGAAGTGGGCAATCGCCTTGTCCGGCAGATGGTGGCCTTCATCGAAGATATACAGGCAGTCACGCGGATCAGGCAGGATGGCACCACCACCCAGCGCCAGATCAGCCAGCACCAGATCGTGGTTGGTAACGATCACATCGACCTTCTGCACGCCCTCTCGGGCCTTGTAGAACACGCACTGATTGAAGTGTCCGCAGCGGCGGTTGGTGCACTGAATATGATCGGTGGTCAGCCGGGCCCAGTCCTGATCCTCCAGGGCCTCTGGCCAGGAGTCGCGCTCGCCATCCCATTTGTTGCTGGCCAGGGCCTCGACCATGCGAGTGTAGAGCTTGAACCCGGCCTCATCGATTTCGATATTGAAACCTTCTTCGGCAAACCCCTGCTGCCGGCTGGCCAGCGCCTGGTTGTCCTGCAACAGGTGATCGAGCTTGGACAGACAGACATAGCGACCGCGCCCCTTGGCCAGGGAAAAACGGAAATCCAGCCCGGCATTGCGCTGAATATCGGGCAGGTCCTTGAGCACGATCTGCTCCTGCAACGCCACAGTAGCGGTAGAAATCACCAGCGGCTTGCCCAGATGCCTGGCAATCGGAATACCGGCCAGACAATAGGCCACGGTCTTGCCGGTTCCAGTGCCCGCCTCAACCACCGCAACCGCCGCCTCGCCAGCCCGGTGACCCTCTTCATCCAGCTCGACCCCGCCAAACAGCTTGGCCACCTCGGCAATCATCACCCGCTGGCCGTAACGCGGCTTCAGCGACTTGTTTTCCAGGAAGGTGCGATAGGCCGTCTGGATCTGGCCTTTGAGATCATCGTTCAGCATGCGGGCTCCGAAGTGCAGCGCCGATGATAACATGGCCGGCCAGCGGCACGCGGCTCTGAACCTGCGCGACCAGCGTGCTTGTGCTAACCTGCCGACTTCATGCCCATAGCAACGCAGCGATGACCACTCCCACTACTACCCTGCTGTCGATCCTCGATCACTACCGCCCCGAGCGCCTGCTGTGCGTCAGCGCCGAGCCGGTGCCGGCAGCGCTGGCCTATTGCGCGCAGCATGACGACTGCCAGCGCATCGACACCAGCGAAGTCCCGCTATCGGCCGAACTGCTTAACTGCCGCTACGATCTGGCGATCATTGCCGACCAACTCGAACGCCTGGACAAACGCCAGGGCATCGAACTGCTGGCCGGACTGCGCAACCTGTCGGTCAGCCGTTTGGCGGTACTGGTCGACATGCAGGCCGCCAGCGCCTGGCAGGACACTGACTTCTTTGGCCTGGCCCTGCAACGTCAGGCCAGGTTCGAACAGGACGGGCGCAGCCTGACACTGTTCACCTATGATCTGGCCGAATACAAACCAGCCCCCGACTGGCTGAACTCGAAGTACTGGGCCAATCCGCAGAACTTCGGCAAGTACTGGTGGTAATGATGTCCGACAACCCGCTCTGCCCCTGCGGCAGCCAGCAAAGCTATGCCGAGTGCTGCCAAAGCTGGCATCAGGGCCTGCCGGCGCCCAGCGCCGAGAAGCTTATGCGTTCGCGCTACTGTGCCTATGTGCTGGAGCTGATCGATTACCTGGTGGCCACCACCCTGCCCGCCCAGCAAGCTTTGCTGGCCCGCGAGGCGATGAGTCAATGGAGTCGGGACAGCCAGTGGCTGGGGCTGGAGGTCGAACAGGTGATGGCTGGCGATACGCGCGGACAGGTAACCTTCACCGCGCACTGGGCCGACCCTGACGGCAGCCGCCAGAGTCATCGAGAATGCTCGGATTTCGTCAACAAGGCCGGACGCTGGTACTTCATCGACCCCAATCACCCGATCAAGGCCGGCCGCAACGAACCCTGCCCCTGCGGGTCAGGCCGCAAGTTCAAGCAGTGCTGCAGCGTCTAAAAAGACTGTAATTAACTACTCAAAAGCCCAGCACCAACCGGGCTTTCACCCTCAATCCTTCAACTTCAAATGGCTGGTATCCGGCGCGGGCGGCGGCTCGGGCTTCTGCATTTCGCCCATATCACTGCCCACCGGCGCCAGACTCAGGGCCGACAGGTCCAGCGGCAAGGGTGTGTGCGAGCTGTACTCGTCCTGCAGATCCGCGCCCAGTGGGGCAATACCAAAATCCGGGGCCTCGACATCACGAAAAGCAGCCATGAACTCATCACGCGGAGCCGGGCCGCGGCTTATCGGCTGCTCAGGCTGAATTTGCGGCTGTGGCTGTGGCGCGGATTCGCTGGCCGATGGCGCCACATCCAGTGGCGGCTCAACCTGGCACAGGGCGCCAGCCCGTTCAATTGCCAGCTGATACTTCTGCGCGGCAGCCGCATCCAGCCCCTGTTTGATGACAATCCGGCGACCGGAAAACAGCACATCCAGTTGCGCCTCACCCACCTGAAACAGTTGACCAATTCGCTGGCGCGCCTCGACCGGAGACACCCCAGGGCTGAGCCGGCCCTGAAAAATGATCTGAAATTGCGACATGATGTCACTCCGTTTCAATCAATTAGGGTTAGTATGGACATCCAACGACTGCACTACAACTTTCACTACAGCAGTCGCCATGGACCGGGAGAATGATATGCAACGCCGCGTTGTCCTTCCCATGATGGCCGCATGGGCCCTGCTTGTACTCCAGGGTTGCGCCAGCCTGGGTAGCAGCTACGAGAAACCGGACGTACGTCTGGCCAATGTGGAAATGCTCAGAGCCAATCTGTGGGAGCAGACCTTTCGGTTACAATTGCGGGTGGATAATCCCAATAGCCGGCGCCTGCCAATACGCGGCATGCGCTATCAGGTCTACCTCAACGATGTACGCCTGGCTACCGGTGTCAGTGACAATCACTTCACCGTACCGGCCTACGGTTCGGAACATTTCGATCTGACCGTACGTTCGAACCTGTGGCGACACCTGGGCGACCTGACCAAGCTGGTCGATGGACGTCAGCCGATTCGCTACCGGATCGAAGGGCATATCCGCACCGGCCTGCTATTTGGCTCAACCATCAATCTGTACGAAGACGGGGTGTTGGACCCTGCCCAACTGAGTTTTTGAATATATGTCGATGGGGTATTGGCTGGCCCTGGCGGGGCTGGTTATCGTAGTAGCGCTGGCGGTCTACGCCGGCTATCTGTGGCGCCAGGTCTGGCAACGGCAGCAACAGCGCGCCAGACTGGATCAGGAGCGTGACCAACGCCTGGCCACAGACATCCGCTTTATTGCCGAAAGCATGGCCAACGATCAGGCACCGATGATCGAAGGCTGCATCCGGATCAAGGTCCTGCTGGACAACTATCACGGCCCACGACGCCCGGAACTGGATGTGGAAGTATTCGAACTGGTCTACGACGCCACCGCCCACATCCCCACCCATCAGGCCTGGAAAGATCTGAGCCGGGCCGAGCGCCAACTGCACCAGCGCCATATGGACCATCTGGAGCAGCAATATGGCGCGCGCGTCGGGCTGGCAGTGAAACAGTTGAGCCAGGGCCTCTAGCCCTTAGCGAGCGAGGGCCCTGCTTCTAAAGCGCAGGGCCGACGCGCAGCAAACCGTGGCCGGCTATCAGACGACCGAGTTCCCCCCATCCACCGCAATCGCCTGACCACTGACGTGACGTGAGGCTTCCGAAGCCAGGAACACCGCGGGCCCCTTGATGTCGTCTTCACCGCCAATACGTCCCAGCGGAGTGCCCTGCTTGATCATCTCACTGACCTTGTCCAGCCCCTTGGCCAGCTTGGTCGGGAAATAGCCAGGGCAAATGGCGTTGACATTGATGTTGTAGGGGCCCCACTCGCCAGCCAGCGCCCGGGTCAGATTGATCGCCGCCGCCTTGCTGGTGTTGTAGGCCACGGTGTGAACGCCGCTGTTCGGGCGATTACCCTTGAATCCGGCGATCGAGGCGATATTGATGATCTTGCCCGACTGACGCGGGATCATGAACCGGCGCGCGACTTCCTGTGCCATCAAGAAGCACACATCGACATTCAGGGTCATGACCTTCTGCCAGCCTTCATAGCTGTGCTCAGCTGCCGGCTGGCCCCAGGTGGTACCGGCGTTGTTGACCAGAATATCGATGGTGCCGAACCGGGCCTCCACCGCATCGACCAGGGTCTGGACCGGATTGGTGTCCAGCTTGCCCAGGTCACAGGCAATACCGGCAGCCTCGATACCCTTGGCATTGAGCTCGGCAACCACACTCTCGACCTCGGCACCGTTGCGCGCGCTGATGAACACTTTGGCACCCTGCTCGCCAAACGCCTCGGCCATCTGCAGGCCAAGGCCCTTGGTACCACCGGTGATCAACGCAACCTTGCCGGTCAGATCGAACAATTGCTTGACGTTCATGGCTATCCTCTTGTGTCTGGTGATGGTGATGGTGACTGTGCCTGCATCATAGCCAGTGCCCGGCAGCAGACCGACCATCAGTCATCCGGGTGATGGGCCAACCCCGTTCGGTGTTATCATGCCGGCCCGATTCGCCAACCCTGGACCAGCCATGGCCGAGCATGATTTTCGCCGCAGCGTACTCAACCCATCGCACACCCTGATCGAGTGCCGCACCCTGGCGCCGGGCCTGTATCAGGTCACCGGTCAAGGGGGTGGCGTGCAACCGGGCGACCGGCTGATCTGTACGGTTAAAGGTAGCCGAGACCTGCCGTTGCCGCTGCAGGTCGACAAGATCCGCTATCTGATCAACCCGCCCGGGCAGTGGACCGCAACGGCCAAGGGCCCGGATCTGCGCAATCAAGTGGTGCTGGGCTGGTCGATTCAGTGTGACGACTGCGGCCGCGAACAGGCCTTCGAATTCCTCGCCGCCGAGCAGGATGGCCTGGAACAGCGCACCGCCAAAGCGGTACAGCGGATTGCCGAACTGGGCTGGCGGCCACGGGGCGACAACCACCTGTGCCCCAAGTGCGTTAGCAAGTAATCACCTAGGGAAACTCCAGTTAAATGCACAAAAGCACGGGCAGCCCGGTTGGCGCTGATGCACTGAACTGGTTCACCCTAGAACAACAGTAACTGCTCACCCAGCGGGCTATGGGCATTGTCCAGCCGTACCCCGACCCCAATCAGCCGCACTGGCCGGGCACCCCGGGCAAACGCCTGGATACAGAGATCGCGGTAGCCCTCGGGCGTTACCGGCGCCCCGGCCTGTTCCAGAGTGGTTTGGGTGAAGTCGTGAAACTTGAGTTTGACGAACGGCTTGCTGACCCGATACTGGCCTTCCAACCGGCCCAGCCGCTGGGCCAGCTTGTCCAGCAAGGGCGGCAAGGCATCCAGGCAGGCCGCCAGATCCGGCAGATCCTGATCATAGGTATGCTCGACACTGACCGACTGGCGCCTGCTCTCCACCACCACAGGGCGCTCGTCGATACCTCGCGCCAGCTCCCATAACCGCTCGCCAAAGCTGCCGAATTCACGCACCAGATCAGCCTTGCGCCAGAGCTTGAGCTGGGCGCAGGTGTCCACGCCCAGATTGTTGAGACGCCGGGCAGTGACACGCCCCACCCCATGCAGACGCTCCACCGGCAACGCTGCGACAAAGGCTTCCAACTCATCCGGCAAAACGACCTTGAGCCCGTCGGGCTTGTTCCAGTCGCTGGCGATCTTGGCCAGGAACTTGTTTGGCGCCACGCCGGCAGACACGGTAATGCCCTGGCTGTCACGTACCCGCTGGCGGATTTCTTGCGCCATCAGCGTTGCACTGCCCTTGCAGGCCTGACTGTCGCTCACATCCAGATAGGCCTCATCCAGCGACAAGGGTTGAATCAACGTTGTGTAATCGGCAAAGATCGCCTGGATCGCCGCCGACACCTCGCGGTAGACCGCCATCCGCGGCGGTACGATCAACAGGTCAGGGCAGAGTTTTTTGGCATAGGCTGAGGCCATTGCTGAACGGACCCCGAAGGCCCGGGCTTCGTAGTTGCAGGTAGCGATCACCCCACGCTTGCCTGGATCACCACCAACCGCCAAAGGTCGGCCACGCAGGCGCGGGTCATCACGCATTTCGATGGCCGCGTAGAAGCAGTCACAGTCAACATGGATGATCTTGCGCACAGCACAGGTCCGAACTGAAGGTTACACGAACGCCAAGTGTACCCCGTTCAGGCCAGTACCACCCGATTTCGCCCGGCACGTTTACCCTGATAGAGCCCTTTGTCGGCCCGGCGAATAGTGTCCCGAATGGTTTTTTCATCATCCTGAACCCGGGTAACTGCAAAAGTAGCGGTCAACGGGTAATCGCGGCCACTGCTCAACAACAAAGGAGACTGTTCCAGCGCCTGGCGTAGCCGCTCAACCATACAGCTGGCCTGCTGCTCATCGGTATCGGGCAGCAGCATGATGAACTCCTCGCCACCAAAACGCCCCAAGACATCGGACTGGCGCATGTGCCGGGCAAACAGGCTCGCCACATGCCTGAGTGCAGCATCTCCGGCGTCATGGCCAAGCTTGTCATTCAAGGCTTTGAAGTGATCAAGGTCTGCGATGCACAAACACATCGGCGAGTTCTGCCGACGGCAACGCTCACGCTCACGGACAAACAGCATTTCGTATTGGCGTCGATTGAACAGCCCGGTCAGCGGGTCAGTGGTCGCCTGGCGTTTGAGTTCAAGCTCCAGCGCCTCGCGCCGCTCAATCTCGGCCTTGAGCTCACGATTGGCCTCGGCCACCTCGGTATACAACGCGAACTCATGGCGCTGCACCAGTTGCAGACGCAGGGCCGCAACAAAACCCACCACCACCGGCAACATCAGAATGAACGACACCCCGACCAGCAATCCAGTGGAAAGCCCCGTGAGCGCCAGGCAATAAAGAGTACCGGCAATACCGAACAACGCCGCCAGCAAGGTCGGATATACCCGGCTGGGAATGAAGATAAACATGCTGATCAGCATGATCAGGGTCACACCGATGTTCCAGATGACGATATCCGGACGAGCAAAGTAGATCAGAAAGAACAGGACGAAGCCCAACGCCTCCAGAGCGGTTACCGCATAACCGGTGGTGGCCAGCTCCGGCCGCTGGCTGAGTTGCCAGGCGAACGCCAACAGCAAAGCAGCCTGCAGAATGCGGGTGAACATCAGTATCAGGAAGCCGTCACTCCAGCCCAAGTCCAGGTAATCAAGCCCGCCAAACAACAGCAGCAGAATCGCCCAGACCAGCACGGCCACCCGCAAATGCCGCGCCATAGAGGGCTCGTTATGCCTGCGAAACGCCTGTTCGACCTCAGGCTCGACGAACTCTCCACGCCAGGTAGAGAGCCGATATGAGAGCGCAGCATCTGTTTCTGCCATACATCCCCGCCCCGCAATGTCAGCATTATTATTATGTGTATCACTATTAAACAAAATTACACGAATGCCAAGCATAAAGCACGGCGTAAATGCTGCCAATTTGGCATCATGTAATTTCCGTCTGACCCACCCGTCTCTGCACAGGAAAAATCTTTTTTCATCAGACGCTTGACAGTTATTCGCGAATGCGTAGAATGGCGCCCTCTGACGCGGGGTGGAGCAGTCTGGTAGCTCGTCGGGCTCATAACCCGAAGGTCGTAGGTTCAAATCCTGCCCCCGCAACCAGTCATACAGCCCCTGGCCCCGATTGCTATCTGCAATGCGGGGCCAGTTGCTATCTGGGCCCAAATTTGCGGGCCTCTCACAAGCATTTTCACTGACCCAAGTATCTCGCTGACAGCGTGACGCGCTTCGGTTGGGCTTGCCTGCAGCGCGCTTTCCAAATTCACCAGCAGTTCCTTGAATGCCTTACCTGTATCCAGACTGTGCCCGCTTGATGCACGGACGACCTGAATCTCATCCTTGATGGTTTGCAACTCGCGCTCCACCGCACGGATCCGCTGACCAATGGCAGTGCTAAGCCCCAACTGAGCAATCGCCTCAACCAGCCGCTGCAGCTCTTCCTGCAACTCCTGACGCCGCTGCTCTAAAGCTAAGACCTCACCATGGCCACCAAGGCGCTGCAGGCGTTCCTGGACCAGGCTATCAAACAGCGCCACCGCATCGTCGTTAAGCAGCTCATCACAATGAGGGCACCGAATGGTGCCACTAAGCAAAGCGGTAAGTGGTCGCCGGCTGAGTTTAAGCCCGTCATGCTTCCGCCCCTGATCCAGACGGGTGCGGACCCGCTGCCATGTCATCGGATCAACAATCCGCAACTCGGGAATATCAACCTCGCACCACTCATTGCGTGGCCGATCGACTCGGCGGCGCTTGCCAGCATCCGGATCCTTGATCCGTTGCGAGCGATTCCAGGTGTACCGGCCTATATAGAGGGTATTGTGATAATACCGGAGCCCTTGACCGGGCTACCGTAGATCGCAGACACGGCCCAACTGGACGACCCACGCGGTGACGGAACGCCCTTCTCATTCAGGTCATAAACGATATGTCTGTAGGCCCGACCCTTGGCTGCCATACAGCTGGTCCTGCGTGATGCGATACGGCGCTGGCAGCGATCGACAACAAGCACTTCTTGAACTCGCTGGCGGCCAACAGGCGGATGGTTACGCGGTTGTCACGGATTCGCTTGGGGTCTGCGTACATGCTGTGTCCTTACTGCTGTGAGGGCTGGGCGGGTTTGGAAGATCTGGCAGGCGGCAGCTTGCCTGCCTTGATGCCGAGCAATACGGCGGCAGGGTGCGCTTCACCGCGCCGGCCCTTCTTGCACCCGGCAAGCACCTGATAAGTGGTGGCCGGATCCAGATCGTTTTCACGGGCAAAGTCCTGGACGGATTTACCCCGCTGATCCAGCCATTCGCGGGCTTGTTCGGGGGTTCTGAGGTCTGGCATAGTTCAAAAAGGTTCAAATATGTTTAATACGGGCAACAATAGTTCAACAAATGTTGGGCTGTAATCCGGAAATGGTGTCGATTTGTTGAACTTTGGCGATCGCCTGAAGGAAGAGCGTGTGCGGCTGGGGCATAACCAGGGCGACTTTGGTGCGCTTGCTGGAGTCTCCAAGACCACGCAGCTCAACTATGAAAAAGGACTCAGGTCGCCGGATACAGACTACCTGTGCGCGATAGCCGGCATTGGCGTGGATGTGCCCTATGTCCTGACTGGCATAGCAACCCCAAGGCCCAGCGAATCCCTGCAGATCGAGGAAGCAGCACTGCTGGATGACTTCAAGAGATTGACACCAGCAGACAAAACCGCCGTGCTAAGACTGACAGCAGCTCTAGCTGAAACCACCCAGGCTACTGCTGAAAAAAATAAATAAGCTTCAGTAAGCAGTTAGTGACATCGCAAGGGAGAGCGTATGGACTACTTGATAGCTCTAATCGCGCTAGCTTCATTTGGTTACATTTGGCGTGTTGGCGTTAAGCATTTCCCTATCTCTCATAAATGGCTGAAAGAGCTTGTCTCTTTCGCATGCGGAGTTTTGGTCCTCCTGACCATTTTTTCTCTTTATCTAGTTCCGCAAGAAAAATCGAATTCAGCAAGCTCCCCCACGGTTATCAATCAAGACGCCTTACAGCTGAAGGAGCAATAGGCTTATGAATGAAGAAAATAAAAAAAGTGAAGATGCGATTGAAAATGAAGACATGATTGATAGCGTCGACTCCGTAACACCGAAGGGATTACATGTTGTGAACGCGGTTACGGCGCTTGTTTCTGTAAGCGATGTTGCAGGATCAAAGAGCTTTGTTGGAAAACTTGGAACTCTTTGGGACATGAAAAACAATATCGCCAAGGATTTTGTTGAGGGGCGGTCTCAGGGACCAAGTGCAACACATGAGATAGAGTGTTGCCATGAAAACCTACACGCATTTAACCACTGATGAACGCATCGTTCTGATGCTGATGCAAGACCAGGGATTGAGCCTGCGTTCAATCAGTCGCCACCT
>WPCH01195872.1_pt1 | contig 148219 bp, 159 predicted proteins | sample 5399881 | NCBI WGS metagenome assembly WPCH01 (sample SAMN12869468, study PRJNA574797) | sludge metagenome | isolation source: wastewater treatment of pH5 | place: China:Beijing | collected 2019-05-20 | reverse complement strand
TGGAGGCGGAGTGAGTGAAAACTTATGCTGTAGACTTTGCTTACTACGAGTGGGATCAACTGATTTATACGATCAAATGGATTCATTGTAACTCTTCTGAAAAAGCAGTAGATATTTTAGAAAAACGGTATGGCAATATTCACATACAAGATGTCAGAGAAATGATAGATTATTTTATTTGAAAAGGAGGCGGAGTGAGTGAAGTTTCTTGATTTATTCGCAGGAATTGGCGGATTTCGATTAGGCATGGAATCAGCCGGTCATGAATGCGTAGGATTTTGTGAAATTGATAAATTTGCAAGAGCTAGCTATAAAGCAATACACAATACAGAAAATGAGGTAGAGATGCATGACATCACAACAGTATCAGATGAGTTTATTCGAGGAATCGGAGATATTGACGTTATCTGTGGAGGATTTCCGTGCCAAGCTTTCTCAATTGCAGGAAAGCGACGAGGTTTCGAAGATACTCGAGGAACTCTCTTCTTTGAAATTGCAAGGTTCGCATCTATTCTCAGACCACGCTATCTATTCCTTGAAAACGTCAAAGGACTACTTAACCACGAAGGAGGGGCTACGTTTGAGACAATCCTCGGAGCCTTGGATGGCATCGGGTATGATGTGGAATGGCAAGTGCTTAACTCTAAAGACTACGTTCCACAAAACAGGGAGCGAGTTTTCATTGTCGGACATCTTAGAGGAGAACGTACCAGAAAAATATTTCCTTTCGAAAAAAACGACAGAACGCTTACTGAGGTACAAGGACAACAAATTTTCGCCAATACACTTACAACAAGAACTGAAGCACAATCAACCGGAACGTATATTGCTGAACGTAAACAGTATGAAGAAAAAATAGCAATACCTGTCTTAACTCCTGATCGAGTAGAAAAACGACAAAATGGAAGACGGGTTAAAGATGATGGTGAAGAAATGTTTACACTCACTGCTCAAGATCGACACGGAGTTGCTATTCTTCAAAAACCACGAGGATATAACGAAGGAGGATTGCATGATATATCGCCTACCTTATCTTCTCATAGTTGGCATGAGAATAATTTGTTATCGATCGGCGGTGTTTATACCAATGATTCTCAGCGATTTAATAGAGGTGTTCTCCCGGGATTGAGCAGAACTTTAAAAGCTAGCAAATCAGATGCAGGGATTTACGATGGGTTTCAAATACGAAAGCTAACACCTAGAGAATGTTGGCGGCTGCAAGGATTTCCAGATTGGGCTTTTGACCGAGCTTCTCAAGTCAACTCAGATAGTCAATTATACAAACAAGCTGGAAACAGTGTGACTGTGCCAGTCATCGCAGATATTGCGAAGAGGTTATGAAGGGAGAACACGATGAATAAACAAGAATTGATTGAATCACTAGAAGAACTCAAAAACAACGTGACATAGATAGATTTATTTGGATGAAGGAGGCGGAGTGAGTGCTAAGTAAAACGGTAGAAAAAATCACTAAGAGAAAAATTAACGCTATCGAAGCAGCGTTAGAAAATAATGATTACACATTTTTAGAAAAATGGCACGGTGGGAGAGATTTTGCTATTAGAGATTTACAAAAGTTGAAACAGCGTTTGATTGAAGATGAGTGAACTGTTTCCAAAAAGGAAATGGTTGTGGTTAGTGCAAAAACTGTACATACCACTCAGAGTGGTATTTTCCATTTTGGAAATAATCACATTTTGAAGGAGGCGCACGATGGATAAACTATCGAAAGTTATTAAACAAATTGAAGAAAATGAACTGCTTGATAAAGATGAAATTGTAAATCAATTAAAAGAGATCAATCGACAAGCAACTGTAACGTTTAAAAAAAATGAAATCGAGCTCGCCGAATTGATAATTGCTCGCATTGATAAGACATATAAACGATTTGGTGCAACGTTAGAAGACATCTATACAATTGTAAGTGACGACGAGATGCGTAGATGGATTGGAACAAATGCAAATATTACTAAATGTTTTTTTGCTAGTAAGTACGGCTACGAGGTCGAGAAAGAGCCGTTGTATGTTATGCCTGTTCCGCATGTCTCATATCCAGTCCATTACTGCGTGGAAGATGACCATATTTCTTTTAGACAAGGAAATGCACAGAAGTTTACACAAGCAGAACTAGATAAATATTTCCCAGATATTAAACAGTTTGCTGTGCCAGTGGATGAGGTGGAAGGATGAAAAAACTTTATTTTGTTTTATCTGTTGCAATCTCACTAGCTATTCTATCTGGATGTATCAGTGAAAGCAAAGCAGAACAACAGCGCATTCAAGATAATATCAATCAGTTAAATCAAGAAAAGCAAGACTTAGAAGATGCTGTAAAGTATCTGAAAGACACATCGGATGTTAAACGATATATTGTTACAATTCAAATTAAGCAAAGTCATATGTCATTGGATTTCACAGAACATATGAAAGATGAAGCAAATGCTGTGGAAATTTCTATACCAGTTGATCGTGCTTTTTATGAGAAAGTTGATAAAGGAACAGTGATTGACGACAGTTTTAGAACTGGTTCTTTTTGGATGAAAGGTTCAATTGGTTCATGGGATATAAAAGTAATCGACAAGGAGATAGCAGAATGAACATACAAATTTTTATCAAACGCAATTTAGCTAGATATCCAAGAAATTTCGATGAGACTTATAGTCTTTGTGACGACGAAGAAATGTTTCTAATGTCGGGAGAGTCTGCAGAAGTGGCTAAGGATCTTGATCACGAATATAGAGCCGAATTTGGGATACTAAAACGCAATCAACTAGGAAGTCATACTGTGAAAATAGAAGGATTCTACCTGTCGCCAAGATTTATTTTAGTTGATTTAGAAGCACCTGAGAAACGATTGAAGGAGTATCGACGGTGTGGTTTTTCAACTAAGAAATATAATCATTTCATTGGAGGAAATAAAAAATGAATGAACTAGCAATGTTAATTTTCGTTGTAGTGCTATTTGGACCATCAGTGAAATTTGCTGATTCAAAAGGCTACACTCGTTTTACCTACGAAGGATTATTGATCGCATTCATTGAAAAAGCCATTGATATGGTGAATCAGTATTCACAAAGGGAGAATGAGCGATGAAATTAAAAGATGAATTTTACAAAGATCCATACGGAATCGGCGGACTAAGATTAGACATGCCAACCAAAAGACCCAAGAAAAAAGAAGAATCTGACTTCGAAATTGGTCAAATGATTCGATGTGTTGTAGAAGAATTTATTTATCCAGTGCGAGGCTATATAGAAAAAATAAATATAAATTCTGCCATTATCAGAATTGAAAATACAGTAGCTTGTGATGAAGCATTAGCTATGCAAAAGAAAAATGTCGCCGTTGCTCGATTAAGCGATATTGAACCATTTCCAAGTAAATAAAAAAGCAGCAAGCGCATTGCTTACTGCCTGTGACAAATTTGATTTGCCCCTGCCAAGGTATTCATATTATATCACAGGAGGCGCGCATGGAGTTAAAAGGAATTGAATTAAGTGAGATTAACCAATTGAATGAAAATCATTGTGCAATCATCATTTCAAATGGTCAGATAAAAAAAGTAGATCTTCCAGAGTACGGAACTGTAATTATTGAATCGCATTGCAATAAAGTAAAGCAAGTAAAAGAAGAAGTTAAACAATTATTTTAATAATATCCTACCAGAAAACTGGCGGATACGAGTTAACGATGTTTTAGTCGTTAGCTTGTATCCGCCTTTTTTGTTTGTGAAATCGAGGGGGCGCTGTGGTGGATAGACTAGTTGAAGAATACAGAAGAGATTTAAAAGAACTGAAGAAATTACACAAGGAAATACTAACGAAACGTTATCAAGCGCCTGCTTTTGATAAGAAAGGAAAGCAAGTAGTAAATAAAAAAGGTGACAAAGTATTTAGATTAGTAGATGATCGCACACCGCAAGATATTGCAGACCAAAAAACAATTGCTGAGGCAATCTCAACGACAGAGTATGCACTGTTTTGGCTAGAAACTGGTAGAGAGAAGCCATTTGATGAAGAACAAGCTCAAAAGATTCCTAAGCACAGACGAATGATTAGCGTAGCTGATATTGAGCAAATGAGTTATCAAGTTTATTTGCAGAATGTAGAAGAGCCAGTCGAAAGAATGTCAGAAGAGAAAAGAGAGATGTTATTACAAGTTACAGAAATCGAAAGTCTTTTGTCAGGAAAAGAGCTAGAACTATTCCATTTAATCAACAAAGAGCTGCTGACATACGGAGAAGCCGCAAGTCAAATGGGACTGGCAGTTGGAACAGTGAAGTCAATGTCGCAGAGAATTAAAAATAAAATCGAGAAGTATTTTGAGTATGGTTATCAAATTCAATTATTTTGAAAAACGAAAAATTTGTAAACCATTTCCACTATATAAGTGTAGGGCAATTATTCAGTAAGAAATTTCAACCTATCATTTAATTTTCACTGACTTAATTGTTATGCATCGGAGAGCTAATATAGAAGGCTGCTCACAAAAACAAAAATAAAAAGAACATCGTTTATTTTGTTTCAGTCAATAAATAGCTCTTTTTTAACAGATAGACAGCAACCAAGCAAAAAAATAAAAAATAAATTGTTCATTAGTTATCTATTCAACAGGTTGCTGTCTATTTTATTTATGATGTGTAGCTCAAATGGTGAGAGCGCTCAGCTTATAACTGAGAGGTCGCTAGTTCAAATCTAGCTACATCAATTGCAAACGAGAGAGGAGAAAAAACAGATGAGAAGCCAATGGTATGTGTCACTGTCAAATAAATATCCGCATCCAAGCAACGATGATCCAATCAGAGCTGTGCAGTCAGTTCAAATTAAAAAGAAATACTCAATCATCGAAATGACGAGAGAAGCTACTCCTTTCGAAATAGATAGCTGTCGTTTAATTTACTGTGGTGTCGGTCATTTTGATGAGGAACACATTCGAGAAAACGTTGGGAGGTACATTAGATGAAGGACAACACAGACTATATAAAAATCATCAAGAAGATGAGAGAAGAAAAAGACATAGATGAATTAGCTAATTTGCTTATGAATATCATAAGTTTGATTGGTTTGAAGATGGATGAGGTCGCTGCATTAAATTATTTCATTGCAGAACAAACACTCAAAGCTGAACACAATGCTAAGTTCTTGAAAGAACGAATGAGTTTAGATGTTTCTTCATTGGGAATCGAAGGCATATTCAAGGTACAGGAAGCATTAGTTAATGTGTACGTTGGCAAAATAAAAAAATGATGTAAAGGAGAGCGAACGATGTTCTGGAATAAAAAGGAAAAAGAATATTTAGTGATAGCTACTAGCTTGCAAAATACCCCTGTTATATTTACGACAGAAGAGATGCCAATTTATAGAGATGAACCAATCCTATTAAAGAAGAAAGGATTGGTTCAAACTGGCATTGTGTATTGTAGTATTCGAGAGTTGCTAGAAAAATGCGAACAAATTACTTTTATTTTTGATGGCTTACTCATTGAAACTTTCTATAAAAAAGATATTAAAGATGCTGTTACAGAAGATACTCAAGATGTTGTTACAGAAGATTTAAATAAAAGTAATCTATTAGAGATCAAACTTAAAGATACTGATTCGGTGCCAGAAGTCTATTACAAAGGCGAGCGCTTAGATGGACCTGTGGCAAACGGCGTTGGCTTGGTAGATGTGCAATATCATTATCATACGACGGAAGGTGGTAACAAAACGCCTGACGGAGCTAATGATATCTCAATTGAGTATTACGATATGTCTTTTAGTAATAAACACTTAGATCGAAAGATTATCGGACACAAGAGAGATGCTTAATATAATTGATATCTCGACTAAATAATCAAGGAATAAGCAGGGAGCTGAATGACGATGTTAGTGACCAACTTTGAAAAAGTTATTATCAATGAGCGAGGCGCTTGGATATTTGTAGAACAATTTGGATATGATCAAGCAAGGCGGTTCATGGAGGACTTAGTAGGAAACACAGAGGTAAAGAGCAGACATGGTTTGATGTACTATGTCAAGCCGGCGTTTTATACATCGGAACAGTGGAAGATGCTACGTAATAGAAATAAAAGTATATGCAGATAAGGTTCGACAATGATTGACGTATCAACTAAACAAGCACGAGCGAAGTTCTATGGTTCGTCAGAGTGGAGAAGATTAAGGAAGCAGTGTTTAGAGCGTGATTATTACGAGTGTCAGTGGTGCAAAGCCGAGGGCAAACTTACAACACAATACGATTCTATTCTTGAAGTTGATCACATAAAGGAACTGGAGTATCATCCAGAATTAGCATTAGACATAGACAATCTGAGGACGTTATGTAAAGACTGTCATAACAAAAGACACAACAGAATGAATTATCGTGGCAATAAAAAGAAGAGAAAGTGGGATGATGAATGGTGGTAAAGACAGCGAATGAAATGGAAAAGAACCAAAGAGAACAACGTATTGAGTGGCTTAAATCAAGTATTCAGAACCTAGAACGCTTTAAGTGGCAGGTTGAACAAGGGGAAATAATTTTAACTGATGGCTATATGGAAAATAATTATCCTTTACCACAAATCGAAAAAGTAACAGAGAATAACATTACTTTGTCTATTGATTTTGTTGAGACGGGAGATGTGATAGTAGATGGCGAATGAAATGATTAACGAGATGTTCGATGTTTACATTAAATCAATGAAACAAGAGGATGAAGAAAGCGGTAAGAAAATTGAAGCAACCTTTGATGCTTTGCTTGACATGATGTCGGAAGAGGAACAAACAAAGTGTAAAAAAGAAGCTATAGTTAGATTATTACAAGTGTTGTAACCCCCCCGGTCAAAATATTTTGACTCAAAATAAAATTTTTGGGAACCGGTGGATGGGGTCAATTAAACAAACGTGATATTTTTTTTTACCCCCTCCCCCCCTCCCGCTTGCACAGAGTATAAAACGGAAGAAGGTGATTGGTTTGGATTCGAAAATAGTTGGCTCGAGAATGAAGCAAAAAAGAATTGAATTAGGGCTCACACAAGCTGATATAGCAACAAAATGTAGTATTTCAACACGCTATTACGGTAGTATCGAGAACGGTAGAAATTCTCCTAGTTTAGAGAAGTTAGAATTGATTTCAGAGGCGCTCTGTGTCAGTTTACATTTCTTACTAAATGATCGTATTGAGGACATGGAAAAAAGGGTAAATTTAGAAAAACAACGATTAGATAAGTTATTTGATGATATTCCTCGAGATAAGCTAAATTTGGTTGAAGGACTAATCATGCAAGCCGCAAGATTGAGAATTCTATTAGATGATAACTGGAAAGACATCATTGAAAATGGTGAATATGAGAAATTTAAGCAGAGCGAGAATCAGCTTGCTTATGATAGAAAGCGCCCGATAGTCGAAAGTTATGATAATAGAGATAAAACATATCAAGCAATTATTAAGCAGCTTACTGAATTGCTACCAAGAGGGCCAAAAAAAGATAAAAAAAGTAAGTTGCTAGGTAGAGGATAAAAATGCTTCATAATAAATATGTTGATGGATATCTTGAAAAGTGGAAGAACGGTGAGTTGGTCCTCAACGATAAACGAGTAAAGCTATTACAGTTGATCGAGACAGAAATATTACCACGCGATGATATCTGTTACTTTGATGAAGAACAAATAAATAATTATATCGAGTTTAGCCAGGCTTGGTATTTTGAACTAGATGAATGGGAGAAATTTATTTCTTCATTCATCTTTTTATTTTATAAAGAAGATGACGAAGTAGTTTTTGATGAATTTGTTATTAACATGGGCCGTGGTGGAGGGAAGAACGGATTTATCTCCACTCTTTCGAATTATTTTGTCAGTTCCCTGCACGGAATTGATTACTATGATGTCTCTATTGTTGCTAATAGTGAAAAACAAGCAAAACGAAGCTTTCAAGAATGTTATCGAGTTATCAACAAAAAAGGTAATGAAGATTTAAAAGAGGAATTTGAAGCTTACAAAAGTAGCTTAACAGGTTTAGAAACGCAATCAGTTTTTGAATACAAAACAAGTAACGCGTCAAGTCAAGATGGTGGACGCGAGGGTGCTGTCATCTATGATGAGTACCATGAGATGGAAAATACTGATATAGTCGATGTTTTTTCAGGTGGATTAGGTAAAGTTGACCACGGACGCCAATTTTTTATCGGAACAAAAGGATTTGTTCGTGAAGGATATTTTGATATCAAATATCGTGAATGTGAAGATATTCTGAACGGATTAGCAGAATTTAAGGGAGTGTTTCCTTATATCTGCGAACTTGATGCAATAGAAGAGATGGACAAACCGGAACTATGGGCAAAAGCAAACCCAGCACTCCAACCACCGTTAAATAAACGTGGTAAACGATTATTTAATGAAGTGATGAAAAAATATAAGAAATTAGCGGTAGAGCCATCTGGTAGAACAGCTTTCGTTACTAAACGTATGAATTTTTTGGAAGACAATATGGAAAATTCAGTTGCAACAAAAGAAGAAATGCTCGCAACTAATCGACCATTCTTCAAGTTAGACAGTGTCCCAATCGGATCTCTAGATTTCGGTAGTGTTCGAGACTTTGCAACATGTGGCTTGTTGTTTAAGAAAAAAGAAGAGTACGCTTTTAAATCTTTTACATTTGCGATTAAACAGTTTTGCGATGTTCATTATGGATATTCGCTCAAAGAGCAGCTAGTTGGAAGTGAAAAGCGTGCACCAATAAAAAGTTGGGAAAAGATGGGGTTGATGAAGGTTATTGATGAACCATCATTAAACCCCAAACACATTGTCAAATGGTTTTTAGAAGCTAGAGAAAAATATGGAGTTCGGGTGATTGTAATGGATAACTATAAGGCTGATATTTTAGCTCCGTTGCTGGAAAAGGAAGGATTTGAAGTGGTTCGTTTGAGAAGACCGTCAAGCTTGCATCCGATGCTTGCTCCAAGAGTAGAAGATGGCTTTGCAAATCATAAGTTTATTTTCGGAGACAATCCTTTGATGAGGTGGTTTACCAACAACGTGTTTGTGAAAGAAACGAAAGATGGTAAACAATTTCTAAAAAAGGAAGAGGTAAAACGTAAAACGGATGGATTTCAAGCTTTTATTCATGCTCTATATAAAGCAACGGAATTAGATGATCAAGTAGATTATGAAGAAGCTTTCGATCTATTAGATGAACTAAATTTTTAGGCAAATAATGATCCTATTGAAAGGTGGTGAGTTTATGTGAGTTTATTTGATGTTTTTAAGCAATCTGTTAAAAATGAAAATCCTACAGATTGGCTACCAGATTTTGTTGTAGGCGATGATACAGCGAAGCGGTCGTATCTTAAAATTATGGCAAAAAATACTGTACTTGATTTTGTAGCAAGGACAATGTCTACCCTAGTAGTTAAATTTAAAAACAAAGATGCAACTGCTGATTGGGAATATATTTTAAATGTTCGCCCCAACTTAGATATGTCAGCAGCTGTTTTTTGGGAAAAGTTCTTTTATCGATTATTAGATGATAACGAAGTATTGGTGATCTTTACAGATGATAACCAATTATTGATAGCAGATGATTTTACTAGAACAGAATACGCTGTTTATGATGATGTTTTTTCGAACGTTATGGTGAAGGGGTATATTTTTAATCGAAATTTTAACATGTCTGACGTCATTTATATGGAATACAACAATGAGGAACTAGAACGATTTGACAGAGGGTTGTTTGAGGACTATTCAGAATTGTTCGGTCGTATAGTAGAAATCGCCATGAGAAATAATCAAATTCGCGGATCAGTATCAATTGAATCAACAGGATCAATCAATGATGAAACAGGAAAAGACGGGAAAACAAGAAGTCAACGATTGCAATCGTTCATTGACAAAATTTATAACTCGTTTAGAACAAATTCAGTAGCAATTGTTCCTAAGGTCAAAGGTTTTGAGTATGAAGAATACACCAATAAACAAGGCGTGTCTAATCAATCGCTAGATGAATTAAATAAGATGAAATCGTCTTTGATCGATGATATTGCTAACGCTATAGGTGTTCCTACAGCGCTTATTTATGGTGAAAAAGCAGAACTTGATTCGAACATCAAAGCATTTCAAAAACTTTGTATCGCTCCACTTATTAAAAAGTTGCAGGATGAATTGACAGCAAAAATTATTACACGGCAAGAATACAAAAACGGCGAGCGAATCAAAATAGTCAAAGTTCTTCCTAAAGATTTACTTGAATATGCTACTCAGATTGATAAAGTGACCTCTGGTGGTGCGTTTGATATTGATGAAGTTCGTGAGGCTGTTGATTATGATGAACTTCCGAATGGAGAAGGAAAAGTACGCATTAGAACCAAAAACTACGAAGAAGCAGTGAAAGGAGGTGAGGATGTTAATGCCAAAGACAAAAAATAGAGTAGTGCCATTTGAGTTTAAAAATGAAGTATCTGACGATACTCAAATTTTGACACTGAGTGGAGTCATTCAAAAACGTTACTGGTCTGATGATAAATATATCGATGCAAAAATGATTCGAGAAGCGTTAGATAACGTTAAAAATGATATCCATATTAAATTGAATTCCCCTGGGGGTGACGTTTTCCAAGGTGTCGAAATTTACAATTATCTTAAAAACCACCCGAGTACAGTAACTGTGGAAGTAATGGGGAATGCAGCTAGTGCGGCAACGTTCATCTGTGCTGGTGCTGATAAAGTTATTATGAACATTGGGACAACATTTATGATTCATGAAGCCGAAACGGCCGGTTGGGGAAATAAAAAAGATATTCAAAAAACGCTTCAGGCACTGGAAACAATTGACGATTCTATTTTAAGTATCTATGTTGCTAAAACAGGGCAGTCAGAACAACAGTTGACAGAATGGATAAACGCAGCGAAATGGTTCACAGCTCAAGAAGCAGTTGACTATGGATTTGCTGATGAAGTGAAGGCTGTCAGAAAAGAAGATAAAAATATCGAAGACATTGTGAATGAGCGTGTTGCTCAGGCGATGGCTTCTTTTTTTAATACTCAAAATGAAATTGAACCATCTGAACCAGAACAAAAATCATTGATTGCAAGATTACGAAAAGGAGAGTAAATAAATGACATTAACAATCACAAACAAGACTGCAGATGCAAAAAAAGCATTCAATGCAGTATCTAACCAAGAAGGAGCTACTCCTGAACAGATCAATACAGCTTTAGAAGAGTATGTCACAGCTATTGCAGAAGACGCTGGGAAGCAGGTTCGATCTGAGTATGAAGAATTAAAAAATGTAACAGATAATCAAATTTTACAAGCTCGGGGAATTCCGGTGTTGACTGCAGAAGAAACTAAATTCTACAACGAGGTATCAAAAAAAGGCGGCTTTGATGAAGATTTAACATGGCCGGAAACAATTTTTGAACGTGTATTTGAAGATATTCAAAAAGAACATCCAATTTTACGTCTAATCAATTTTACACCGACTGTTGGTTTAACTAAGACTATCCGATCACGTCGTAAAGGTGTTGCTGTATTTGGCCCACTTCACAAAGATATCGAGGGACAACTGGACGCTGAGTTTGGCGTAACAGAAACACATCAATTGGCACTTACTGCTTTCTTTTTGATTTCAAAAGATACGTTAAAATTAGGTGCTCGTTGGATTAACCGTTATGTACGACTTTGTTTGGGTGAAGCGGTTAAGGATATTTGGGCAGAAAAAGTAGTCACTGGTAGTGGTAAAGATGAGCCTGTGGGCCTACTGAAAAATGTAGAGGGCGCATTAGATCCTACTACGGGATTACCTGATAAAGATCCAGCTGGAACCTTAACATTCAAAGACTCAAAAACAATTGTTGCAGAAATGGGCGCATTGATGAAGAAAATGTCGCGCTACATTAAAAAAATCGGAGACGAAGATAAAAACGATGAAGAAGAATCTCGTAAAATCAAGGGGCGAATTAACTTAATTATCAATCCTGTTGATTACTGGGATATCATGACGCGTATTACTACACAGAATTCAAATGGAGCATTCGTGACTAACTTACCATTTATTTCCGAAGATAGAATCATTGAATCAGAAGACGTTCCTGAAGGAAAACTGATCGCATTTGTTTCTGGTGAATATGATGCTACGCAGTCTCAACCAGAAAAAGTTTATGAATATCATGAAACATTCGCTATGAAACGTGCAGTTTTGTATGCAATCGATATGCTTGGAAATGGAGAGCCAGCAAATAACTATTCAGCCCAAGTATACAACCTTTCACTTACAGCGGGGGAGTAACAAGCCCTGCTGTTGGAACAATCACTCCAACGACGGACGGGGCAGTTATTGATTTAGAGTAGGAGAGTAGAAATGAACGAGAAAAAATTCATTGATGAGTACAAAAGACGTTTTCGAATTTTTCACTCTTCAGAAGATGATGACATTGGTGAGCAACTAGAAAGTTCTTTTGCTGATTTAAAATCTATCATCGGAGATTTCGAACCAAATAAGTTTTTAAAAGGTAAAGAATTAGTATTTGAACGTACTCGTTATTTACGAAACGAATCACTTGAGTATTTTTATGACAACTTTCAAACGATGATCATGGACGCTTCTATAGATTTGGCAGGTGAAAAAATTGTCGATTAACAAACACTACGAGAAACCAAAAATTGTAGCTGGAGATTTGAATATACCAGTTAGTTTTTTTGAATATAAGCCTGCTGATGGTCCTGAACCTGGTGAACAACAAAAAAAGGAACTGTACAAGTGTACATGTTTAGCGTATAAACCATCGATAAAAGACATGGATATTCTACGCTCTAAGGAGACTGAAGAAGGGACAACTATCAAGATACGTGATCCGTTCACCGATTACATTCCTACAAATAAACACAAAGTAGAAATTGATGATTATAGAATGATTGATTCTGGAGTTCTTAAAGTGTGGGAAATAGTAGATGTCGCGCCAGATTACGAGGATAGTAGGTTCGTTAAAATTGTTCTGAAACGCCAGTCGTGACGAAGAAGGTGATATGGTGACTGGGGTGGGATTTCAAGGAATACAAGAAACGATACAAGCACTTGAACGAGAACTTGGGGAAAAGAAAATGCGAACAGTGAACAGAAAAGCTGTGAATGTTGGTGCTGAAAAAGTTGAAAAACACCTCCAGACGGACTTACTCGTATTTAAAGATAAAGGATATACGATCGATGAAGTTGTAAGAAAAGATGCTACCTACAAGAATCAAAAAGTAGAGGCAGAAATTGGTTGGAATGGGCCACACCAACGCTACCGACTTATTCACTTAAACGAGTGGGGGTATACGAGAAAAGGCAAACAAATCAAACCACGTGGATTTGGCGTAATTACTAAGTCACTGAAAAAATCAGAACCAATATACCTCAATGAAGTAGCACAGGAGGTTAAAAAAAGTTTATGAAAGATATACTCAATATTATTTATGAATCTCTTTGTTCAAATGAATATATTCATTCTATGACTTACAACGAAGAAACAGAACAATATCGCATCAAATTCTATGAACAACCAGAAACAGCAGATAAGACAGGTGCTTTTATCACAATCAGACCAGTAGATGTTCCTAACGAAGCATACCACGGTAGTGATCAAGAGTTATCAATAGAGCATTTGATTCAAATAGATGTTGAATCGACTTACAGAACAACATGTAAACAAATTCAACACGAAATAAAAAAAGAAATGAAGAAGTTGAGCTTTGGGCAAGTTTCTGGTCAAGGACTTGATGAGTATTTTCCAGAGACGAAACGCTTTGTGGATGCACGTCGCTACGATGGAAATACAAAAATTTATGATACGAACTATTAAAAAGTGGATAACAAGAATCAAGACACGAAAAATCGTGTCTTTTTTTGTTGTCAAAAATTAGGAGGAAAAATTTATGACTTTAGTAGGATTTAAAAAAATGACGATTGGTGTCTTTGATGAAAACGGGAAAATTCCAGTCGCTAATCAATTCGTAATTGAAGGTAAACAAGACAAAGGTGCTACTGTTTCAGCAGAGATTACTGGTTTATCAAAAGAGCCATCGAAAGTTTACGGTTCTGACATTGCTTATTACGTTTCTCAAAAAGGTACTGGGGATGTCAGTGTGAATTTTGGATTGTTAGATTTACCGGAAGAAGTAAACGATAAAATTTTAGGCTATGCAACAAATGAAAGCAAAATCAGCTTCTTGGGAAAAGACACAGAGCCTCCTTACTGCGCTGTTTTGTTAGAATCGTCAGATTTAAGTGGAGAATCAGCTATGCTTGCAGTATTTAAAGGGCGATTCAGTCGTGAGTCGATTAACTTAAATACTTTAACAAATGATGCCTTTGAACCAGATGCTGAAGAATATGTTTTTGCAGCTGTCGCTAGTGATGCTGATGGAGAAGCTAATGGACAATCTGTAGCAAAATACATCGGAAAAGAAGAAGCTTCTATTACAGAATTGAAAGGGTTAGTTTTCCCAGCGGGGGAGTAACAAGCCCCGTTGTTGGGACAGTTACTCCAACAACTGATGGGGCAACCGTTGTGCTTAGTTAAGAAAGGAGAACAATATGACACGTACATTTAGAATTCATAAAAAGGACGGAACGAAAGTTGTAGAAGGCGAAAGTCCATTAACGATTACAGGGATTTCTGCTGATACACAAGTAGTCGCAGGGGATTATTATGCTGTAGCTATTGAAAATGAAGTAGAAAGCGCAAAGGTGGATGTTCCAGCCTTTAAAACTTTGGCTGAACAAGAACCTGAATCATTAAAAACGGGGTTAGATGAAAAACCAACCAAAAATAATACGATTGAAGAAATCAAGCAATGGTTAACTGATCACGATATTGATTTTGCTGGAGTGACATTGAAAGATGAATTACTGGCCTTGGTGCCAGCGTGAAACGTAGAGGACTAAATATTTAGTCCTCTTTTTTATTGGAAATTTAGGAGGAATAACGATGGCGAAAGTACAACTAGTTTTAAAAAACAAAGAAGGCAAAAAAGAAGTTTTTGAAAATTTGGATACAACTGGGAAAGATTATCGAACGGCATTAGAAACAATTAAAAAATTAAATACTGAAGGAACAAAAATGTGGGATCAGCTCGAACATTATTTGACATTTGCTAAACAAATTTTTAGAGATGACAAATTGACTGACGATCAAATCTTAGACGGGTTACCTAGCGAAAAAACAATCGAAGTCTTAGATGACATTTTAGGACAAGTTATGGGAGTTGAAGAAAATCCCGATCCAGAAGCAAAAAAGTAACGCCTGAAGAAGCGGAAGAAATGTACTTAAATTTGTGCAGAGAGTTGGTAAAAGCCGGCTGGTCATTGTCAGATATTGAGAACAATTCAATTGAGATGATGGTGAAAATTGCTTGCACAGAACCTAAAAAAGAAAAAACAAAAGAAGTTGATTTGAAAGACTTTCTTAAATCTATATAGAAAGGAGGAAAAATATGGCAAAGGGAAAGCCGCTTGGTAACATGATTATCAAACTAGATTTAGATAGTTCAGGGTTATCAAAAGGATTGACGGGGGCAAAAAACGCAGTCACTCACCAAACAAAAGCAATGCAAGCGCAAATGAAAGTGATGAGTGCGTCAGGAGATTCACTCGGAGTGCTTGAAGCTAAGTACAGTGGTTTGGGGAGTGTGCTCCAATCCAATGAGCGCCAAGTCGAATTGCTAACAAAAGCTTACAAGGATAGTTTTGATGCAAATGGAAATGCGACGGCTTCAACTGTGAAATATGCTAATCAGTTGAATCAAGCAACTGCGAAATCAGCTAGCTACGAAACTCAAATGAAAAACACTGTTGGTCAAATTACCCGCATGAAGGTAGAAACTGAAGGAACCACGGGATGGCTAAAAGCGGAGTCAGTTCAGTGGATAGAATCAGGAAAACGAATCGAGTCTTTTGGAAACAAGGTTTCTAGCGCTGGCACTGCTTTAACAGTTGGAGTGACCGCACCAATCGTGGCAGGAACTGCAGCAGTTACAACCGCTGCTATTTCTTGGGAAAGTGCCTTCGCAGGGGTGAATTCTTTGCCCTCCCTTATAGCGATGTAAGGGTAATTAAATCGAGCAAAAACGGTGAAGACTAAGGTTTTATGGTATAATAAAATTGGATAGATAAGGAAGTCATGAGCTTTATCGAAAGGGAGGTATCCGAACCTCCTTTCCAATAAAATGTACATTCGGAGGCACTGTCGGAGGTGTTATTATGAGCAAGTTAAAGTTGACTTGTAAAAACTGTGGGAAAGATGTCTACAAAATGCCTAGTGAGGTAAGAAGCAAAAATATTTTCTGTAATAGGAAATGTTGGAGCGAATACCAAGCTCAATTTAGACGTACAGAATCATGTGATTTTTGCGGGGAGAAGTTTACTAAACGTCAGAGTAATTTTAATGGAAAACACAAATTCTGTTGTAGAGAATGCAAAGATGAATGGCAAAAGGAAGGATTACAAGGAGACAAAGGCAATTTTTATGGGAAAAAGCATAGTGACGAAAGTATTGCTAAACTAAAAAACACTTTGAAAAATGTTAGACTGTCTGGTCAAGACAACCCTAAATATTGCAAAGTTCCCGTAAAATGCGAAGAGTGTGGGACGATCGTCTTGAAGATACCGTATTTAATTGCTAGGAGTAAACACCAATATTGTTCCGAAAAATGTAGATATAAAGGTCACTCTCAAATAGTTTGCGGTAAAAGTAATCCAAATTACAATCCTAATTTAACTTTGGAAGATAGGAATAAAAGAATGAAAGTGTTAGGATACGTTCACTTTAAAAACACAGTCTTAAAAAGAGATGATTTTAAATGTGTTATCTGTAATTCCAAAGAGAATGTGGTTGTGCATCATTTAAACGCATATCATTGGGATAAAAAGAATAGACTGAATCCTGACAACGCTGTTGTTCTTTGTAAAAAATGTCATTTAACTTTCCATAAAATTTACGGACAAAAATATAACACTGAGCAACAATTTAAAGAATTTTACGAAACTCCTACGCTGTAGGGGTTTTTATTATACCTAAAACTATGTTAATACCGTGCTAACTTGCTGGATTACTAAAGGCCAGTAAGCAGTGTAGAGCGTAGGAGCTGAATAAATATAATGCTCCCACGAGTGTTCGAGAGCTCATGATTTGAGTTCAAAATGTACGCCGAACTTATAGGAAACTATAAGAAGTGAGGGATAAAAAACCCACACGATAACAAAATTGAAAGAAAACTAACGATGAGGTTATAGACTCAAACGGAAACGTTGTTTATTCTTACAGCGATTTGGAAAGTGGTCTTCGTAAATTAGCAACTCAGTTGCCAGCCAGCCATCAGGAAATTGCTGGTGTAGCAGAAGCTGCCGGACAATTAGGTATAAAAACGGAAAATGTTGTTAGCTTTACAAAAACAATGATTGACATGGGCGAATCGACAAACATGTCTGCTGAAACTGCTGCAACGTCATTAGCTCGATTAGCCAATATCACAAAATTACCACAGGATCAGTTTAGTAATTTAGGTGCTTCTATCGTTGACTTGGGTAAAAATTGTTGCCCGGCTACCAAGAAATTGGTAGCATAAAACACTAACCAAAATCGGTGAAGGCTAAAGTCGTAATAAGACCATGCTAATACCGAGGTAAGCGAGAAAATCACTCGCCACCGTAGAGCGTAGAAGTTGAGCGTTAAGAGAGCAAAAATACTTCCACGAGTGGTTAGCACCTTAACTTGCTAAAAGAAAGGTGAATATGTACGCCGAACTTATGGGAAACCGTAAGAAGTGAGGGATAAAAAGCCCACACGATAACAAAATTGAACAACTTTGCAACTACTGAATCAGAAATTACAGAGATGGCTCTTCGTCTTGCTGGTGCAGGTAGTCAAATTGGTTTGAGCCAAGGAGATATTTTGGGATTAGCCGCAGCACTTTCATCGGTTGGCATTGAAGCAGAGATGGGTAAATAAAACTGCCCCGTTGCTGAGAAATCAGCAGTGTAAAATCGACAAAATCGGTAAAACACTCTTTATTTTATGTTAAAAGAGTCAATACCGAGGTAAATACAAGAACTAAAGAGCTTGTATCACCGTAGAGCATAGGAAATGAACCTATGCTTTTTGTTTACTCAAAAAGTGTAGAATAAAATTTTCCCACGAGTGTCGATTACCCTAACGGGATAAGACGAGGGTAAAAATATATGCCGAACTTACTGGTGACAGTAAGAAACAAAGGATAAAAAGCCTTTGTGATAACATAATTGGGTTCTGCTATATCCAAGGTAATGGTAAATATGCAGGTAGCTGCAAAAACCGGACTTGGTCAGATGGAAGAATTATCTGCTAAAACAGGAATGACTCGAAGAGAGTTAGAATTGATGTCTTCGAATAATTCAAAAGATTTTAAAGCGTTAGCTAGCTCGATTGGAATGACAACGTCAGAAATGACAGGAATCATGAAAGCTTCTAGCAACCTTGAAAACTTCGGTAAAATTGCCGGAATGTCAGCGCAAGAGTTCAAAAAAGCTTTTGAAGAAGATGCCATTGGCGCTATTGGTAAATTTGTTGAGGGTTTAGGTGGTGCAGAAGCACAAGGAACGTCTGCAATTGAAATGCTCGATGAAATGGGCATTAGAGAAGTGCGTTTGCGAGATAGCTTGTTACGTGCAGGTAATGCTAGTGATTTGTTTAAAGATGCAGTGAGTCGTTCAAACAAAGCGTTTGGTGAGAATGTAGCTTTGACGGATGAAGCAAATAAACGTTATGAAACAACTGAATCTAAGCTGAAAATGCTGAAAAACGAAGCAGTAGATGCAGCGATTGATCTAGGTGGACCATTCGTAGATGCGTTGCGTGACGGATTAGAAGTTTCAAAACCGTTAATTAAAAATTTAGGTGATTTAGCAGAATCTTTTTCTTCATTAAGTGATGATCAACAAAGGAACATAATTAAATGGGTAGGAATAGTCGCTGCGATTGGTCCAACAACGAAAGTATTAGGAGTTACGACTAAGGCAATTGGGAAAACTAAGACAGCAGTTGGTAACTTAACTGGTAGTTTAGTCGATTTAGCAGCAAAAGCTGCTGAGAAAAAAGCGATGGAATCATTCTCGACAACAGTTGCCACAGCAGGAACGACAGCCGTTAAAACAGCAGGTGTTGGCGGAGTAGGTGGTTTGACTACAGCGCTGGGTAAAACTGCAGGTGCAGCAACTACCGCTGCAGGTTCAAGTGGAATCGGAGCAGTCACAACTTCTTTAGGGCTTTTGGGACCAGCATTGCTTGGGATTGTTGGTGTGGGTGGTGCTTTGGCTATCGGTTATGGTGCCTGGAAAGCTTTTGGAGAAGAGGCATGGAATTCTTCCGAAAGGGTAAAACGCTGGGGAACGGATGTTGGGCAAACAACAGATGAAACCTTAACAAAAATGCAGACCAATACTCAAAAAGCGTCTGGTGAGTTTACGTTATTAGAACAAGGGATTTCTACAAATACGGAATCCATTGTAACCAATTTTTCTAAAATGGGGCAATCCATTGAAGATAATATGGTAAAGAAAATTGAGAACTTAAAAGAAATTGTTAACTCATTACCAGAAGATGTTAAAAATGCTGGAGACGAATTAACTCAAGAAGAAATTAACAATCAAGAAGAATATCTTGAAATAGTTAAGACTAATAATGAGAAAATTCAAAGTATTCGTGAACAAGCGTCCAACAGTCACCGAGAATTAACTTATAACGATACGATACGTATTAAGGCTTTAGCAGAAGAATCAGCAACTGCTTATGTAGAGTCGTTAGGAAAAGGTCAAAAAGAGACTCAGGAAATTCTTAAAGCGATGACAGGAGATGTAACGCAGGCAACAAAAGACCAAGCAACTGAATGGTTACAATCTCTCGGAGAACAGCGGCAACAATCGAAAATTGAATACTCTAAAATGCAAGAAGATATGAAAAGCAAGTTGGTTGATGCTGGTTATGAATTAAATAGTAGTTATGCAAAAAAAATGCTGAGCTTACTTGAAACTAGCAGTAATTCAGCTAACCAAATTACTGAAGATCAAATGGCAACGATATTAGGTAAATACCCAGAGTTAGCTGATGAAGTATTTTTAGCTAATGGACAATTGATTTCCTCAATGGGCGACGCTGCACAATCAGCAGTGAGCCAAAATAAAAAGATGATGGAAACTATGGGTGACTTTTCTAGAGCAGCTGCTAAAACAGCAGAAGAAAATCAAGAAAAAATTAAGTTAACTTTAGATGAAGCGAATGAATTTGGAGAATTTTGGAATGGGCTAGTTCTTGATAAAAAAACAGGTGAAGTTAAAACAAATGCTCAAGAAGCTGTAAACGAAGCTGCTGAATCAGAGGCTGGTTGGAACCAGCTGATGTGGCTTAGTAAAGATGCTGATGTATCATCAAATGTAAAAATGATGATTGCTGAAGCTGCAATTGCTAATGGCAAGTGGGATAGTCTTACATTTACTGAACAGCAAGCTATGCTTGATAGTAATGTGACGAAAGTAATGACCCAAGCACTACAAGTTAATGGTAAATGGGATGAGCTTACTTTCGAACAAAAAAAAGCTGTCCTGTATTCGAATACACCAGAAGTTATGGCAGAAACACTGTTTAATCTCGGCCTTTGGAATGACTATAAAACCGAAATTAAAGATTTAAATGCAGACAATTATGATTTTTTACAAACTCTCTCTAAATCAGAGGAAAAAATAAAAATCTGGAATGAAACTTCACCAGAGATTAAAGAGCTATATGCGAAAAATACTGATTTTCTAAATAAAATATTCTCTTCTGAAGAAAGTTTGAAACGCTGGAACGAAATTCCTGATTCAGAGAAAAAATTACTCGCAAATAATCTTGATTTTCTGACGAAGATTACTACTTCGAAAGAGTCATTAAATCAATGGAATGAGCTTCCAATTAATCAGAAGGATATGCTCGCTGACAATTCCGATTTATTAAATAAAATTTTTTCTTCGAAAGAATCTTTTGAAGCTTGGAAAAAATTACCTGATCCAGTCAAAAAAATGCTCGGCAATAACGAAGATATTTTAGCTAAAGTCAGAGATGGAACAATTAGCGTTGAAGAATACAACAAAAATGTACTTCCGTTGCTAAAGAAAATCTTAGGTGATAACTCTGGCGTAACAGGTGCGGTGAGCGATGCTACAGAAGTAATCAATACCTATAACGAAAAAGTTAATCCTATTGAGAAGATTCTGAATGCAGTAAGTAACGCCTCAGGGCTTTCTGTAGATATAAATAACCTTAAAGATTCTTGGGATAAACTTCCGAGAGAAGACTTTAAAAAGTTAACAGTAGAGTCTGTGTTCAAAGGCAATAACCCACTTGGAAATGCAAAAGGAACAAATTTCCACCCCGGAGGACCCGCAATGGTCAACGACCAGAAAGGCCCCATGTACGAAGAACTCGTGCAACTGCCTAGTGGAAATTCGTTTATTCCGAAAGGTCGAAATGTTGTTCTTGATTTACCGAGAGGTTCGAAAGTTTTAAAAGCTTCACGAACTAAAAAACTCTTTTCAAGATACGCTGATGGAATCGGTAATATTTCTACAGTATCAACAATTCCGAACTTTACACCACTAGTTATTGCGATAAATGAATTAACTGCAGTATTAAGACAACAAACTGGTGTGGGGGTCGCAACGGAAGAGTCAGCTGTACCAAAAACAAGTACAACTACAGATATTCAATCAATCACACCTGAACGACTAGAAGAAAAAACACCTGAGTTTGCTCTAATTGGCTCTGAGTGGTTGACTAATCTTTCTGACGGATGGAACTCTGTTGTTCCTGCTTACATGAGCAATGAAAAACTCTTTATCAATCAATACTCAACTGCATTAAAAATACAAAATACACCGAATTATTTGCAAGGACTTGCTTGGAATCGCAATTTAATGAACGGTTGGAATAGCCTGACGGGTTCATTTCTTAGCGTAATCAATTCATTTTGTAATCAAGCAATGACGGCATTACGCAGTTACAACTCACCAATGTATAGCAATGGTCGCGCTTGGCAACAAAACAACTTGAACGGTTGGAATTCGTTGTATGGGGCTTTCATTACAAGAGTGGATCAATTAGGGAATGACTCAGTTAATAATTTGCGCTCAAAATCTGGTGGTTATTATAATGCTGGATCTTTCTTGATGCAGTCATTGATGAATGGCGTTAATTCGATGGGCAGTTCTTTGAATGCAACAATGAATGGTGTAGCTAATAAAATGGTTGGCGGCATTGGTAAAGGCATCAATGGTGTTATCTCTGGTGTCAATTATGTATTGAAAGAAGTAGAGTCTAGCAAATCAATTGGAACCTGGACAGTTCCGCAATACGCAAAAGGGACAGAGGCTCACCCCGGCGGGCTAGCTATGATTAACGATCAAAAAGGCCCTGTTCATGAAGAGTACGTTCAAATGCCAGACGGAAAAGGATTTATTGCAAAAGGAAGAGACTTATTAGTTAATTTGCCAAAAGGCGCACAAGTCTTGAATGCATCATTAACGAAAAAACTAAAAAGTCGTTTAGACGTTCCGAGATACGAAAATGGTATCGGTAATTTTGACATTGTGGATTTGTTAGATGATGAAAAAGCAATGCAAAAATTCCTGAATAGTAAAGTAAAGTATGACGGTATCGGCGAGCCGTGGTTGGATATGACAAAATCTGGTGTCAAGTTAATGGCTCAATCGGCTAACACTATGCTCCAATCAAAATTGAGTGAATTTTTCACCCATGGTAATTTTGACGGTAGTATGAATGGAAATGGTGTCTATCAGTATTTAGTCGATGTTGCACAAAAAGTGATGTCGAAATTTCATGGCATGACAATTACTTCTGGTTATCGCCCTGGAGATGCCTACTATCACGGAAAACACCAAGCAATTGATATCGCGCTACCAGGAGTAACGGGTGGTAGCCCAATTTATACGCAAGCTGCCAATTATGCGTTTGAAAAGTTCCCTTCCAAAATCGCTTATGTAATCACGAACGGAAAAGTTCGAGATCGCATGGGACTTTCTGGAACAGGAGCAAGCGGAAATTGGGTAAATTGGCCTGACGGAGATCACTTTGATCACGTCCATTTAAATGGTTCAATGGGTTCTGGAAATATTTTTAACGCTGGTTCTGGCGGCGGTGGCGTTGAAAAATGGCGTTCACTAGCTACTAAAGCGTTGAGAATGGAAAATCAATACAGTACTGCAAATCTGAATGCGTTGCTTTACCAGATGCAAACGGAATCCAACGGAAATCCAAGAGCAATCAATCTTTGGGACGACAATGCAAAGCGAGGAACACCTTCCAAAGGATTGATGCAAGTAATCGATCCAACATTTAGAAGTAATGCTCGTCCCGGATTCGATAAAGATATTTACGATCCAATCAGCAATATTCTTGCTGCAATTCGTTACACCAAGAGCACTTACGGTAGTTTGTTAGCTGGTTGGCGAGGCGTTGGCTATGCAAATGGTGGACTAATCAATAAAGATGGGCTTTACCGTGCCGGAGAAGGAAACAAGCCTGAAATGGTTGTTCCGCTAACGCGTAAGACAAGAGCGATTGAGTTGATAGGAGAAGCACTCGCTTTTCTTTCTGGAAACAAGAACGGTAGTACGAAAGATTCGGCAAAATCAGATAACTCAGAAGAACTATTATTACTCATTAAGCAGCAGCAACGACAACACAATGAATTGATGATGATTCTTAAAGCGATTCTTGGGAAAGATTCTGGTATTAAAAAATCAGATATTGGTAAGGCTGCAAATGATTTTTTAGGTTCTGACTGGAGTAAGCTTCAATATATGGCAGGGAGGTGAAAGATGATTGTTTTATAAACTTCTTTTTGTTCAAAATGGTGTTAGTTTCGACCCCCAAAAGAAAGATAAAATTATTTGTAAGGAAATTAAGCGGCAAGCACCTGTTTATGAAGTGTCCTACGCTGACTTTGAAGGAGTGAACGGGAGTAGAGAGGTGAGCGCTTCTTTTCGTCCGTTTGATCTGTCACTAACGTTTGATATTTTTTATCGAAATGAATACGAAAAAACATTGATGGTTACAGAATTACAGCAAATGATCTTTGTAGGGTATCAATACTATATTATTCATGAACTCGAACCAGGGAAAAGGTTTAAAGTAAATCCTACAAATTTTGAGTTTTTAGAAGAGGAAAATGATTATTCAACAATTGAAATCACGTTCACTGTTGTGGATGGTTACTCAGAAGCTGTTTCAACAACACTAAGTAACTTTGATTTACTAGATGAATGGCAGTTTTCGCAAAACTTAGAGTCTTTAGATTATGAGTATTCGTTTGAGAAGAGCAGATTTAGCATTTTTAATGCAGGAGATTTTGTGATAGATCCTAGAAACACAGATATGAAGATTCTAATAGAAGGTGAATCGGAAGGAAATTTAACCGTATTTAATCGAACGACAGGTGATAGATTTGTTTATTATCCTGCGTTGTCTACAGCAAGAGGACAGACATTGACGATTGAAGGTGTTTATCCCAAATTGAATGGTGTGGCTCGTGGTATAGACACAAACCACGGTTTAATAACTCTGTCTGAAGGGATAAACGAAATTGAAATTCAAAATATTACACGTGCGAAGTCGTCATGGGATTTCCGTTTTTTGTATAAGTAGGTGATAATTTGAATGATTTAATTATTTGCAACTATGAGCAAACAAAAGAAGAAATCCTTGTCGATTACGACAAGGATTCTTTTTACGAAAATTGGCAACAAAATGAAACTTGGGAAATTAGTTTTTCTGTTAAAAGAAGCGAAAAAAACTCAGAAACATTCGATTTAATCACATTCGAATCTTTAGTGATTTTTGGTGGGCAAAAGTTTGTGATAAAAGGAATGTCAGAAGATGCGAGTGGACCACTGGTTGTTAAAAGTGTCACAGCAACTCATATTTATTACACGGTGCAAGATGGATATCAATATGATCAAATAAGTGGTAAAAAATCGATTACTCAGCTGCTAGAACATGTATTTAAGACAAATAACAGAGGGTTCACTTGGGAAGTGATTGATCCAAACAAAAAATTCTTAACAGTTGAACAAGAAAATTTTGGCGATGGAAATTACTTGAAACTAATTGATGAAATTCTGTCAGATTATAATGCAGTAGTTATTCCGGACAATAAACATTTAATTTTTTATCCAACAACAGAGTATGGCGAGAAAATTGAGGAACAAATTCGATATAAATACAATACAGATGAAGTTTCATTTGAAATTGATACCTACTCTTTAAAAACACAGATAAAGGGATTCGGAAAGAAAAAAGAAGATGAAACCTACTACTTCACTCCGATAACGTACACAAGTCCAGAATCAGAAAAATGGGGTATTCGTATTCAAGATCCAGTTGAAGATGAACGTTACACTGTTTCAGCTAATATGATGGAACGACTAAAAAACGATTTACAAGACTATCCTTCAGTTTCAGGGACAGTGATTCTTAAGTGGAAAATTAGTCCGAAAAAAGGTGACTTTGTTCCATTTATTTATGAGCCGCTGAATATCAATACTTATATTCAGGTGGTTGGGATTAAAACGTATCCTGCGCTACCTAACAAACCGCCCGAGATTGTATTAAGTAATACGAAAAAAACGATGACTGCTATTCTGGCCAATTTAACTAAGAAAGGACTGATGTGACTTGGGACTATTAAAATTAGTCAAAAATAGAATTTCTAGTGAGTGGAAAGAAATTTTCAATCATAATGTTGATTATTTGAACGGCTTAGAAACAAAAGTCGATTCACAAAATGAAGCAACTAATAGCCGAATCGACAATCTAGTGTTGAATGCTGGGGGAGATTCACCTAACGAAGTGGTGGACGCACGAGTCAACAGTAAAGGTGAAAAATTTGCTACATTACAAAGTCGATTAGTAGCTTCAGAAAATAAGCATGATGGAGATGTTTATGATCTTTCTACTAAGCAAACAAATACTGCAGAACAAGTGGACCAATTGAATAAAAGTGTCGCAATGGTCATTGGTGGTAGTGATACAGTGCTTGACTTATATGTTTCAGGTAGTCGTGGAAATGACAAGACAGGCGATGGAACAGAAGAAAAACCATTTAAGACAATTCAAACGGCAATTAATCAAATTCCGTTGATTTCGGTACAAGTTGTTACTGTCTGGATTGATGATGGTGTTTATTTAGAAGATGTTGTTCTGAGAAGTATCAATGCAAATCAGATTTTTATCAAAGCCCAAAACAATTTTGACAATATAGATCTTGCAAAAAGTGATTTGCCTGTGAAAGTAAGAAGTGTCGCTTTTTATTATTGCAGTGGTTATTTTCAAATTGCTGGCTTACAAGCAGTTGATGTAGCTAATACGCCACAGTTTGAAGGAATAAAGTATTCCTTTTTAGTTGAGCAAGGCGGGTATTTAGCAATCAACAAATGTAAGTGTGCTGAAAATAGTAAAAACTTGAGTTTTACAGCGATCTACATTGGTGGTAACTCTAAATGCAATATTTACGGTGGAGTGACATTTATCAATCAAAATATTGTCACTTATGCGAGACTTTTATCTGAGGTAAATATCGGTAACATTCAAGGTTCAGGAAATAATTTAGGAATTAGATGTGCAACAGCGACCGTACGTGGAACGGTTCCATCGGGATTTGCAACAAATGCTTCAAGCGTAGAAGGAAATGGTCTGATTATTAGTAAGGGGACGGTGTTGAGTTAATGGTTTATAAATTGAATGAGTCCTTAATCAAAATTCAAGCAGAAGCAATCAATCCGATTCAGACAAATGTTGTTTTCTGGTCACACGACAGAAGCACAGCAAAACTTCGCTTTAAGCTGATGAAAGACGGCGTTGCTCAAAGCTTACCTGAGGGAACAATCGTTCCAATTCGATTAAAATTTCGTTCAGGTACTGCTGAGGGCGGTTATGGAAGTCATGACTATTTAGCTACGATTGAAGATCGAGTGAATGGGATTGTCTCAATCGTTATTAAAGATAACTTGCTTGGATATATCGGCAAAATTGAGGGCAGTATTTATATAGAATTTCCAAACGATCAGTCGCTAGACACGGCAGGTCGTTTTATTTTTGATATCAAGCGAAGTCCAATCGACGCAACAACGCAAGAAGTAGATGATTATTATTTTGAGGGATTCGAAGAAGTGATTGATCGTTTAGAAGCGATTAAGGCAGAGATGGATAGAATTGATTTCGAGTCATTTCAAAAATTAAAACTAACACGAGACGATGGCAAGTCGTTACGTTTAGCAGACTTAAATCCTCGTCCAGCTACCATCGATGATTTGACGCGACCAGGCTTTTACTACATTACAAGCGCAGAATCAAATACCTTTATTCCAGCAGATCATTATATTCGACAAATCAGCATGGCGGGATCGGGTTGGATAGTTGTCTATCCTGGTGACGCAGGTGGAGTAGTCGTTCAAGAGTGGTATCGAAATACGGCAAGTGCTGTAGCGAACACTCGACATTTATATCGTAAACAAGAATCAGCTTCGCCCGTTACGTGGAATCCTTGGTCAGAATATGCACAGACAAACAGTACGATGCTATCAAGTAGCTATTATCAAGGTGCAGCACACAGGTTAGCAGAAGCTGCTATTACAGGTAAGCAAGCAACTAGTTATCTTGAATTAAGTGAGAATACAGGAATTTATTATTTAACTACAAACGAAAGTAAAGCAATGTCTGATTTTACTCAATTACCGCCAGAATTTATTTATGGTGTTTTTGTAGAAAATATACCAAATGCAACAATTAACAATTTTTTACAACGAATTACCAGTAATGTTACTGATGGAGTATCACAGCCACCTGTAACGTACTGGCGAGTTATTCAAAAAAAAGCCGACGGATATACTCCAACTAAATGGCGCAAAGTTGTATCACAAGATGACGCACAAATGTACAAATTAACAAAAGATAACGGTCAAAGTTTCCGATTGGAAGATTTGAATCCAGCACCAACTAGCCTTGAAGACTGGGCTAGAAAATTTAAAGGATTTTTCTATATTCCAAATTCCAGCTTAAAAACAATGACAGACTTTAGCACTTTGCCAGCAAGCTTTGCATCTTCTCATGTACACATGCTAATTCAGGCTGGGGCAGGTTTCGATTATGCGTTACAAACAATAACCCAATACCAAGCGCCCTACCGGCAACTTTATCGAGTAGTTACTAACACTGCTGTGTTGCCTTGGCAGTCAGTTGCTAATCTAGCTGAGGTTGTTAATACTACAGAACCTCAGTCGGTTGGAGGCGTTAAAAATTTCTTAGAAGCACCAACGATCAAGGGGGTATCTATTCTTGCTGACAACGAACTACCTTTTGAAGCGTGGTATGTTCAAGCTGTCTCAATTAAAAAAATAGCTGACAAAGGTCGATTGCCTGTGGGAAAGGAAGCGACAACTGCTGGCAAGCAATATGGAAGAAAAATGAAAAGTAATCCTTTGAAATGGAATTCTGATCAAACGAAAGCGGAAGTTTTAAGAGATTGTAAGTTGTTTGTCGATGGAGTTGCAGTACTTGAGCTAGGAGGTTCGGCTGGGAAATGGGCGTACATTGATGTTTGGAACAATGAGGAGCAAACTCAATACATTGGCACAGGATATGGCGTGGGCGCAGCCACTGAGGGAACTCTTTGGTACAGACATAATGTTGCTTTTTCAAGATACATGGAAATCAAAGCAGGGACACAGATTTCTCTTGGTTTATCAATGGAAAGCGGTAAAGAATTAATCTCAGGACAAATTATTCATTTCCACGTTATGGAAATTATTTAGTGATAAGGGGGAAATAAGATGATAAGGGTTTGGCAATATGGTCGGACAGGTGGTAAAGAGTACGAAGTAGCAGACGATTTTCCAATCCAGGTGCCGTTTACGGATGTGCCACCACTTGAAGAAATCGAATTAGAAGATCAGTTTTTTATTCCATCAGAAGGGCGATGGAAAGAAATTATCAACGGATTGGATAAAGAGAAATTAGACAACTTAACAGCTCTTTATCCTGTGCTACAAAAAGAAAATGAAGAATTAAAAGAAAAAGCGGATAGTTTAAGTCAATTAAACGCGAAACTTATGCTAAATGATCTTGCAATCAAACAAGAGAATGCGGAACTTAAAGCAAAATCAGAAAGTCTAGCTCAAATCAATTCAAAAACAATGCTTGCTTCATTACAAAATAGCAAAGACATTGAGTTAATTAAGCAACAATTAAATCCGACCGAAGGAGGCGAGTAATATGTTTAGTTTTGATGATGTCAAGATGATGTATGATTGGGGCTGTTTTACAGATGAACAAGTACAAGAATTTGTTCCAACCTGCATTACTGAAGAAGAAGCGGAACAAATTATTAGCAAATAAAATGTAAGGGACGTGCTCAATTGAGTACGTCTTTTTCTTATGGGAGTTGGTGAGTAGGTGAAAGATGAAGCAGTACAAGATGTTGTCGAACGTTTGGTTCGTATTGAAACTAAACTTGACAACTACGAGGCTCTAAGAGAAAAAGCAGACAGTGCAAAAGATCAAGCTGAAAAAGCTTATTCTATTGCTTTGAACAATGCTGATGATATTAGAGAAATGAAGGCTAATAACAAGTGGTCATGGGGCTACATGATAGGTCTCGGTATCACTATTATTGGCTATTTTTTAACAAAATTATAGGAGGATAGTTTTATGATTTTACCAGACAAATATTACAACGTAATCAAGTGGGGCGTGCTGACGGTATTACCTGCAGCCTCTGTTTTAGTCGCAACATTGGGGAAAGCGTATGGCTGGCAAGGAGCCGACATGGCAGTTTTAACCATTAATGCGATTGCTACTTTCTTAGGTGTTGTTACTGGTGTTTCTGCATACAATTCGAATAAATAGGAGGTACTACATGAAAAAGAAATTTTTGTTTGGAGCTGTTACAGCTCTTTTTTTATTACCTGTAAACGCATTTGCTTACTCAATCAATAATGAGTTTAATTTGTCAGCAAACGAAGGTAGTTCACAACTAGCAAACAATCGGTATATTTTGCTTCATGAAACGGCAAACGAAACTGCAACAGGTCGAAATGAAGCACAATATATGAAGCGTTCTTGGTACAATGCTTACACAGCTTATATCGTGGGCGATGGTGGGATTGTTTACCAAGTTGGACAACCTGGTTATGTTCAATATGGAGCTGGTTCATATGCCAATGCAAATAGTCCAGTGCAAATCGAGTTGCAACACACTCACGACAAAAACACATTTGAAAAAAACTACAAGGCATATGTTGAACTAGCAAGAGATTCTGCTAAGAAATATGGAATTCCTCTGACATTAGATACGCCTTATAATCAATCTGGAATTAAGTCGCATTTATGGGTAACTCAAAATATTTGGGGAGATCACAGTGATCCCTACGGCTATCTTTCTGAGATGGGTGTCTCAAAAACTAAGCTAGCAAATGACCTCGTTCATGGATTTAGTTCAGAAAATGACAATCCTACAACATCACCTGCAGAACCAGTCATTGACCCAACAAGGGCGGGTGCAGGTAATAGCACGCTAACAGATGGTGTGAATTACGCTCACATCGACCAGTTCGGTGAAATCGAAAATGCTAACTTGCATGTTGCAGGCTGGCACGTAGCTAATTACAAATACGAGTACATTTTTATTATGGACTACAACACAGGTAAAGAACTAGCTCGTGTAAAAGCGAATGGCGTTTCACGTCCAGACGTAAACTCTGCATACGGCACAAGTGGAAACGTTGGTTATCATATTTCATTCAATATGCGTAGATTCCCAAATAAAAAAGTCTATGTCATGATGCGTGCAACCAATGATTCAAAAGGAAATACACAAGGTGGAGCGCAAGATTTTCACGACTCGCGTTGGTATTTGAATATTCCTAAACGATAAAAATAGCCCCTCATTGAGGGGCAGTACATAATATTTTACTATTGATCACTTTCAAGCGGTGTGTCTATACCTTTGTTTGTATCTAAATTCTATATAAGCACAGAATAGAATAATTAGTTACATCTTTTTTAGAGTAGATTAATGAATAACTGTAAACTTTATCTTGCCAAGTAAATCCACCAATCCCGTTATAAACATTTGTGTATATTTCTTCAGTTTCAGTATTTTTGTCATCTAGTCGTAGGTTCGAGGCTTACAGAGTACACAAATAGATGTTGTTTTTTTTACTTATCTATGTGTATAATTTACTTATTATGAATTTGCGAGGTAGCAATAGGTGGAGAAAGTAATTCAAGTTCCGAGTCAGTTTACACAAGATAATATAGATAGTTTTTTAGAAAGTATAATAAAACCAGATTTGACACCAGTCAGTAAGCAAATTCAGTTTGATTTAACTGGTGTAAGGTTTATTGATCCTTGTGGAATGACTACTCTGTACAATACTTGCTTGTGGTTGGAAAAAATGGAAGAAGTAGAAGCTACTTTCCTATTAAATCCGCTTGAAAAATTACCCAAATACAACGAAAAGCCAATGATGTACTTAGTAGATTGTGGCTTTTTTAGAGAATTTTTTGGGCATAAAGAGGTGTATAAAACACCTACAATTCGTGATACCACTCTACCGGTGAGAACTTTAAGGTCAGAAGAGAGTTATGAGTGGAAAGAAAAAGTTTTAAAACCATGGTTACAAAAATGTAGTAATAAATATTGTGAGTTTAGTAATATACAAACTGCAATAGACGAGATTTTCAACAATATCACAGATCACTCTAGCCAAAATATTGGATGTGTTTTTGCGCAATTTTTTCCAAAATTAAAAAAAATTAAAATATCAATATCTGATTTTGGGATTGGGATACCGACATCGGTAAAAAAATTAAAACCGGGTAAAAATGATGCAGATTTATTAAGTATAGCTTGTCGAGAAGGTTTTTCAACTAAATCTACACCTAGAAATAGGGGAGCAGGACTTACAAATATAATTATAAGTTTGACTAACTCAAGTATTGGTACTGTTCATATACATTCTAATTATGGTATCATTGAAGTAGAAAATAAAACTATTGTTCGACAAGAAATTAGTAAGAGTTATTATCCAGGTACTTTGTTTAGTATCGAATTGAATTTGGATAATGAAGAGCTTTATGATTTTGATGAAGAGGAGGAATTCGAATGGTTCTAATAAATATTGTTAATCATTTAAATAGCTATTATACAAATGATGATGGAGATAAATTATTTCACATTATTGTTGAAAAAATAAATGCGGGTGAAAGTGTGGAAATTTCTTTTGAAGGAATTGATTCGATTAACTCATCATTTGTAAACTCTGCTTTTATTAGTCTGCTTGACTTTTATACATTCGATGAAATACGAAAAAAAGTTAATTTTATAAATACTAACAAACAAATCAATCTACTTATTTTAAACAGATTCAAATTTGAAGTTAAAAAAAAGCAAAAAATAGAAACTAAGTTTACACAAGTAATGGTCTAAAATTCTATTTCGTTAAGTAAAATAAAAAGTAAAACCTCGCCCATTAATTTGGTCGAGGTTTTACTTTTTCACCAACATCATATTCACCTTTACGATAAACAGTCAGATTATTAACAGTCCCAACAGAAACATCCAATTTTTCAGCAATTTCTTGTGTCGTATAACCACTATCCAACATCTCGTTAACTTTAACACTTTGTGGAGTAGAGTAGACACCTTCAGTTATCAAAATTTTCCGCACCTTCTGGCGTGACATATTATGATGAATAGCTGTTTCTCGAATAGAGTTACTATTCAAGTAAGTGCGAACAATATCGTCCGCATTTACCTGAACAGTTTTTTTGTATTTTTCTTCTAATTCATTTCTGTATTTACGAGCAGACTCTAAAGTTGTAAATCCTCTCTTTTGATAGTGTTTACGATTGACGACTAAGTCTACTCGATATTTTTTTACTTCGTTTTGAATGTAGGAGGTAATACCTGCAAATTCAGTTTTCATTTTGCAATCTCCTCAATTGGCATTTACATAGTAAACATAAACTTCTTTATCCATAAAATTAACAGTATATACGTCTAGTGTGTCGTTTAGTTTAAGGTCATCTGAAGAAATAATTACTTTTACGCGAGAATGCTTATGCCCAAAATCGTCTGATAATACTTCTACAGTTTCACCATTCATAATTTTTTCTGGATCAAATTCTTCTAAATCGCCGTGTCCAAAATCTTTTTCTGCGTAGTCGTTTTCGATAAACGTTTTTAATGATTCGTATTCTTCCATGACAAGTTCCTCTTTTCTATTTTTAAGTAATTGTTCCATTTCATTGATATCTTCCTTGTTAGTAATTTTCAAAAATCCACGTGCGGCAGATCGCTTTCTAATATAGTTCATTTGTTCTTTATTTTTTTCTTGCCATTTACGACTAGCTTTAATTTGTGCGTCTGATGTCTTTTTTTCTGTCATGCTGTTCACTCCTCAAAATAAGTTAGCTAACTTAACTACGATTGAAATAATCAAAATTATCATCACAATAATTAAAAATCCATTTAATAATTTTCTTTTCATTTAAATCAATCCTTTCATATATGATATAATAAAAGGGAAGGGAGGGCTTTTCAGCCCTTAACCCTACTTGAGTAGCTTGTTCAGCAAATCTATTAACTTATCAATCAGAGAAAGCACTGCGATTGCTAATCCGATTTTAGTTGTAAGTTGTTTTTGCTGTTCAAGCTTTTTTTCTTCCCTTTTATCTTTCCGACCCAATCGTTTATCACCTCCTTGACTATATATTTATTATATATCGGATATAGATATAAGTCAACGCTTTTACATAATAAAAAGTAAAAAAACCTTACTTTTTTAGTAAGGTTTTTTGTTTGGATAAATGCTCTTTTCAAATTCAACAACGATTTTTGGCTTACTATTCAGCTTATATTTTTTCACGACAAATTGTTTTCTACTATTATAATATCCAAAAATAGTGATATTCATTTTTTCTTCAACATCAGCTAAGAAGTTCAAACTGTGATTAGCAATTAAGCAATTAATATCATTCAAGCTGAAACGGACGAGTGGGGTAGCACTATATTGTACGATTTTAATTTTATCAATTGTTCCGTAGAGTCGTTCCATAGTAATCACTCCTTATCTGGTTTAATGAAAGAATAGCCAATATAGTCGTAACGTTGATGTTTTCGGCGAACATCAGGGACATCTGTTTTAACATTAAATAAAAAATAGATTGACTTGCCAATTCTACTCTTAGATGCAGAAATCTTAATGTAATTTTTTTGACTATAATGCAAGTTGATTAGCAATCTATCTTCGATAGCTTCAAATATGATTTCAGTGTCCCAAAATTTATATAGATCATTAACAAATTTGTGCGTTGGGTCATACTTGAACCACAGATAGACTTCATCGACTTCTAGCATAGTATCACCTCAGAAACATTATACGAACAAACGTTCGATAAATCAATTATAATTTATTCTTGTTTGATTATGGTATGCTAAATAAAAAAGCCCTTAAAGCAATTATTGCTTTAAGAGCTAAAAAATGCAGGTGACGGGACTCGAACCCACACGAGCGAACGCTCATACGACCCTCAATCGTACTTGTCTGCCAATTCCAACACACCTGCCTAAGATAAAAATGCAAGACTACTAACGGTAAACGGCATGTCTGCCGTTCCATCACGTCTGCAAAATAAATAACAAAATAATCATAGCGATGATTGCTTCAGATGTCAAGATAGAAAGTAGTGAAAAGAACGATGAAAAAATATGATGGTGAATTTTCTGGATTAGGAATGATTGCCGGGCTTTTAATTGGTTTAGCAAAAGGAAATATTTTGTTTGGCTTGATGCTTGGTGTTGTTTGTGGTGTGGCAATGGATTGGGGCGCTAATTTATGGAATGACTATCAGCAAAATAGAAACGATGATAGTTAAAAAATAAGGTTGAAGAACTGGATTTAACGAAATATGCTGGTATATTTATACGGGATAGAGTATGATATTGGATAACTTAGTAAATAACTATCGATAATATAGTCAGAAGTTTCTAACTTTTTGAAATGAGGGATCGGAGAATATGAGAGAATTTGAAAAGTCCAACAAATTAGAAGGTGTTAGTTATGATGTACGTGGTCCGGTTCTTGAAGAAGCAGACCGCATGCAAGAAGAAGGAATTAGCATCATGAAATTGAATACGGGGAATCCTGCCCCGTTTGGCTTTGAAGCACCTAATGAAGTTATTCGTGATTTGATTATGAATGTGCGTGAGTCAGAAGGTTATTCTGATTCAAAAGGGATTTTTTCTGCAAGAAAAGCGATTCAGCAATACTGTCAATTAAAAAAATTTCCTAATGTTACAATCAACGACATTTATACAGGTAATGGTGTCAGTGAATTAATTTCAATGTGTATGCAAGGGTTGTTAGACAATGGTGATGAAGTTTTAGTCCCAATGCCAGATTATCCGTTATGGACAGCCTCCATTGCACTTGCAGGAGGAAACCCCGTTCACTATATTTGTGATGAAGAAGCGGAGTGGTATCCGGATATTGCAGACATCAAGGCTAAAATCACTAGTCGTACGAAAGCAATCGTGATTATTAATCCAAATAATCCAACAGGGGCTCTTTATCCTAAAGAGTTATTAGAAGAAATTGTTGAGGTTGCTCGTCAAAATGATTTAATCATTTATTCAGATGAAATTTATGATCGCCTAGTAATGGATGGCTTAGAGCATATCCCAATCGCAACTTTGGCACCAGATTTGTTTGTCGTGACTCTAAATGGTCTTTCAAAATCCCATCGAGTAGCAGGTTTCCGCGTAGGATGGATGGTACTTAGTGGAGATAAGTCACGAGTGCAAGGATATATTGAGGGCTTAAATATGTTATCTTCGATGCGTTTGTGCTCTAATGTTTTATCCCAGCAAATCGTACAAACCGCTTTAGGTGGTTATCAAAGCGTAGATGAGTTATTGCTACCTGGTGGCCGAATTTACGAACAAAGAGAATATGTTTATAATGCGATTAATGATATTCCAGGTTTATCAGCAGTGAAACCTAAAGCAGCATTTTATATTTTTCCAAAAATTGATACAAAACGTTTTAATATTTTTGATGATGAAAAGTTTGTACTTGATTTCTTGCATGAACACCATATTTTACTTGTTCACGGTGGCGGATTCAATTGGCATCAGCCAGACCATTTCCGAATCGTTTATTTACCAAAATTAGATGATTTGAAGGTCATGGCTGGAAAAATGCGAGAATTTTTGACGACTTATCAACAAAAATAACGACGATTCTTAAGGAATTGTTTTGCTAGCCAAACAGTTTAGAAATGTCTGTGGCATTAAAAATGTCACAGCTTTTTCTTTGTTGTTAAAAAAGTTAGCAAAAAGTAAGTGAGTAATTTTCTTTCCCAAGAAAAAGTGAAACAGCCCTTTTCTTGAAGTTTACTCATCCGTAAAGTAAAATACTGTTATCATGCGAGTACGCATATTTTGGGGAGGATACATAATGGAAACGTTTGTCGATTCCTTTGGGACAATTATCAAGACAATACGAAAAGAACGAAACATGACACAAAAAATGCTTTCTCAAGGTATTTGTTCTCAAAGTGTTTTAAGCAGAATTGAAAATAATGAAGAATTGCCAAATGTTCTGGTAATGGCACAAATTTGTCAACGGCTAGGTGTGACCATTGATCATGTGATGACCTTATCCAATGGGGATATTCGTAAAAATCTGCAACAGTTAGACTTGCTAGATTTTTATTTTCAAAGGCGCGACTATCGCAAATTAGCACAGCTTTTGAAAAATGATGAAGTCAAAAGTAGCCTGTACTCAGATGCAGATTACCAACGTTACTATTACTATTTAGGTGTATGTGAATTTTATCTAGCAAAAAACATTTCTCAAGCTGTTTGTTATTTAAAAGAAGCGCTGACTTATTCGAGTCATAGTGAGCATGTGCATGTTTCTGATACGGAAGTTCAGTTGATTAGTGCAATTGGTAAGATTTATGGAGTTGCAGGAAGACCAACGGAAGCACGCTATTATTTGAGTAAAAGTATTCAACTTTTTCAACAATCGATTGAAACACGTGTCAAAAGTGAGTTGTCACAAATCTTTTATAACTATGGAACATTCTTATTTCAGCAAGGAGAAATCGATACGGCACTTGAGCATGTCAATCGAGGGATTCGTTGGACGCAAGAAAAAAATAGTTATTACTTTTTAAATGACTTGTTTGCATTGAAAAGTTTGATTTATAAAAAGAAAAATGAACCGCAAAAAGCAGCTTTTTATGAAGAATTGGCGCAAGCTGTTCGAAAGATTTCAAAAAACTCATAAATGGTGTAGACCATTATTGACTTTTGATAGAAATAAGAGTACCTTAAGGGTAGAAAATCAAAGGAGCGAGTTAGAATGAGAACTTTTATTTATGCTGACAAATTCTTTTTATCGTCAGGTGTAAAAAATGCCGGTTACCTAGAAATTACCGATGGACTATTTGGTGTGTATTCACAAGAATTACCAGATGGAGAAGCAAAAGTGATTGATCAAAGTGGTAAATGGATTGCACCTGGTTTAGTTGATACACACATTCATGGTTACATGAATCACGACGTAATGGATAATGATGCTGAAGGTATCAAAGTTATGTCTGAAGGGTTATTATCTTGCGGGGTAACTTCTTTCTTACCAACAACATTGACTTCAAGTAAAGAACGCTTGAAAGATGTAGCAGAAACAATCGGAAAAATGTATCAAGAAGCTCCAGGGGCAAAAATCAAAGGAATTTACTTTGAAGGACCTTTCTTCACAGAAGAACATAAAGGCGCTCAAAACCCTAGCTATTTTGGTGATCCAGACTTGGATACTTTCCATGAATGGCAAGAAGCTTCAGGTGGATTAATTAAAAAAATTGCTTTAGCACCTGAACGTCATGGTGTAGAAGATTTCGTTAAACAAGTAACAGATGAAGGCGTTGTCGTGGCTCTTGGTCACAGTAACGCAACAATTGATGAAGCTCAAAAAGCTGTTGAAGCAGGAGCTAGTGTCTTTGTTCATGCCTACAACGGAATGCGTGGATTGAATCACCGTGAACCAGGTATGGTTGGTGCATTATTATCATTAGAACATGTTTTCTCAGAATTGATTTGTGACGGACACCATGTTCATCCAAATGCTGCTGAAATTTTGATGGAAAAAGCAGGCCATGACCATGTTGCTTTGATTACCGACTGTATGATGGCAGGTGGGATGCCAGACGGAAATTATAATTTAGGTGAATTCCCAGTAGTTGTAGCAGAAGGAACAGCTCGTTTAGAATCAGGTAACTTAGCAGGTAGTATCTTACGACTAAAAGAAGCAATCAAAAACGTTGTTGACTGGGGTATCGCAACACCAGAACAAGCAGTTATGATGGCAAGTTTAGTACCAGCAATCAGCTGTAAGATTGATGATTCTTGTGGTAAGATCGTTCAAGGACGCGATGCAGACTTTATCGTATTGAATCCTGATATGTCACTTGAAGCAACTTATTTAGATGGTGTGGAACGTTACCACGCATAGAAATCTTTTTAAGAAAAAATCAAAAGGTGAAACAAAACGTATTTATGTTTTGTTTCACCTTTTTTATTTTTAGTTTTTTATTTAAAAAAATCATTTTTTGAAAAAAGTTTCGATTGAATTTTTAGAATTCGCATACTTTATTATGAGGGAAGAAAACGTGTTGTAATAATACAAGAAATCTTCCTTGATATGAGAATGAGGAAGCATAACCACTTCATGTTCATTTGCTAAGAGATAATCCCCATCAATTGTGCGAGCAACTAATTCGTAATGATCGAACATCTGCAGATACTCAGTGACTGTTATTGTTAGCTCAGACGGCGTTGCGGCTAGACTTTTTTGCAGATAGTCTGTCGATGGGAAAAGCACTAATTCACCAATTATTTCGACTTTTTCTTCTTGAAGCCATGTGATCGTTTTAGTTAATGTTTGGTTATACAGGATTTCAAACATAGAACCACCTATTTCTTATTTGGAATTTCAACTTTGAAGTTGATCGTTGTGTTTGCATTCAGTCCTTGTGCTTCGAGGGTTACACTTTCTGGGATCAATTCATTTTTTGTGTAGTTTGGTGTAACACGATAGCGAACAGTTTCGCCTTTGTTGAGTGCTTGTCGAATTGCTAGTTCGTAATAATTCATGTACGGATCATTAACTGGGAATTGATAAAGCGTGACCAAGTTTTTTCTTTCATCACCACTGCCACCAAATTGTTTGGCAATCAAGTGACCTCTGGAATGATCATATTTTGGTCCAGAAACAAAACCTGGTGGACGAATTTCTCGATTGGCACTAGTACCAGTGTTGATCATTTTTTTCTTGATTAGTGCTTCTGCACCTGTCGGACGTTTCAATTGATCAAGAGAGTGGTAGGTAATCCAACCATTCTGATTGTCTTTTAACTCATCTGCTGAAAAAGTCGCGAGACCTACTTCCTTTGGCCCAGAATTATTTCCAGTAGGGGCTAGATCTTCTTTAGTTGGTAATCCGTTTTGTGTATGCTGTTGGGTCACCTGTTCATGAGTAGTAGAAGAAGGTGTTGATTTGTCATTTGAAGAATTTAAATCCAACCCCAGCCAGCTAGCAGCTCCCACAATCAATAAGGTAAGTAGCGTGCCTAAAAGTTTGTTCATGTTTTTCATTTTTTCACCTCGTTATCCAGTATAGGTGAAATAGATTATTTATAATAGTAAAATTTATTAATAACGACAACAAAAACTCATAAAGTGTTGTCTTGAAGTCATAAAATACTGATTTTCACTCATAAAATGTGGTGTACATGCTTATTGATAATTGGTATGATAGAAGATAAAAGGAGGCGCTTTATGTTTGGGGGGATCGCATTAGAAACGATTTATTGGTATACGTTACTTATTTGTGCTGGAATCGCAGTTCTTTTGGTTATTTTTGGCGATGTATTTGATTTTGACGGGCCGCTAGATCCAATGTTGTTAGTACCTTGGTTAGCATTTACAAGTCTGTTTGGCTACTTAGGAGAAAGTTTGACTGAATGGTCGTCAGTTTTGATTTTTGTGATTAGTGCTGCAATTTCAAGTGTATTGGTATTCTTGCTCAATTTTTATATTTTGATGCCAATGAAGAATGCAGAAGCAACACTATCTTCGTCTGAAAAAACATTAGAGGGACAAGTAGCGCAAGTCGTTACACCAATTCCAATCAAAGGAATGGGAGAAATACAACTTCAAAGTGTAACGGGATCGATCAATCGACCTGCTTGTTTTTATGCGGAACAGGAAACAATGGCTCAAAGAGGGACAAAAGTGTTGATTATCGAAGTAAAAGACAGAGTATGTTACGTCATCCCATATGACGGAATGCTAAAATCTTAAGGGAGTGTGTTGAATGGTTATATCAGGAGCTTTTTTATCAGTTGCAATTGTTATCTTTATTTTATTGATGCTTTTAATTGTTTTCGTATCAAAGTATCAAACAGCAAAACCCGATGAAGCGTTAATTATCAGTGGTAGTTATTTAGGAAAGAAAAATGTCCACACAGACGAAAGTAATAATAAAATCAAAATCGTCCGCGGTGGCGGTGCATTTGTTTTACCCGTTTTCCAACGTTCTAACCGAATCAGTTTACTTTCTAGTAAGTTAGATGTTTCTACGCCAGAAGTTTACACAGAGCAAGGTGTACCAGTTATGTGTGATGGAACATCGATCATTAAAATCGGTTCATCTGTGGAAGAAATTGCAACAGCGGCAGAACAATTTTTAGGAAAAACAACCGATGAATTAGAAAACGAAGCGAGAGAAGTTCTTGAAGGACATTTACGTTCAATCTTGGGCTCGATGACAGTGGAAGAAATTTATCAAAATCGTGATAAATTCAGCCAAAGTGTTCAAGAAGTTGCTTCTGTTGATTTAGCGAAGATGGGGCTGATTATTGTTTCATTTACGATCAAAGAAGTTCGTGATAAAAACGGCTATCTTGATTCATTAGGGAAACCAAGAATTGCTCAAGTGAAGCGAGATGCAGAAATTGCGGAAGCCGAAGCATTGAAAGAAACGCGAATCAAAAAAGCACAAGCTGAAAAAGAATCACAAGCTGCAGAATTACAACGACAAACAGAAATCGCTGAATCAGTAAAAGAAAAAGAATTGAAGTTAGCAACTTATAAACAAGAACAAGATGTTGCTAAAGCGAAGGCAGACCAAGCGTATAACTTAGAAAGTGCCCGTGCACAACAACAAGTTATTGAGCAAGAAATGCAAATGAAGGTCGTTGAAAGACAAAAGCAAATTGAATTAGAAGAAAAAGAAATCATCCGTCGAGAAAAGCAATATGATTCTGAAGTGAAGAAAAAAGCAGATGCTGACCGTTACGCGAAAGAACAAGAAGCACAAGCACAGAAAGTAAAAGAAGTAACTGAAGCCGAGGCAGAACGTTTTAGAGTAGAAGCTTTAGCTGAGGCACAAGCAAGCCAAACTCGTTTGGCTGGTCAAGCGGAAGCCGAAGCCATTTTAGCAAAAGGGAAAGCCGAAGCAGAAGCAAAACAAAAAATTGCTGATGCCTTTAAAGAATATGGTGAGGCGGCTGTGTTAAGCATGGTGATTGAAATGTTACCACAATTGATGCGTGAAGCAGCACAACCATTAGGAAACATTGAAAAAATTTCTGTTGTTGATACTGGAAATGGATCTGGTGAAAATGGTGGAGCGAATCGAGTAACCGGATATGCAACCAACTTATTAGCATCCACACAAGAAACTTTAAAAGCAACAACGGGTCTGGATTTAAAAGAAATTATTGAGAATCTTTCAACCAAAGGGACTTCAAGTCAAGTGAATTTGTACGAAGGCGACTCAAAACCAGCAAATAATGACGAGGTATAGTTAAAAATCAAAAAGACCACTGTAAAATGTTTAATCATTTTACAGTGGTCTTTTTGTGGGACAATGTTTATTTTTTTTGTTTTTCGATTTGTTTTTCAATTTCTACTAAACTTTTACGCAAAGTACGTTCTTTCTTTTGTAACTCGACTAAATCTTCAGCCAATTCTTTTTTCTTCTCATCTTCTGGTGGTCGTAACACAAAATTAATTCCTAGAGCAATGAATGTTCCAATGAAGGTATCGAAAACCCGCTGTAATGCGTAAAGAGTAGACTCACCTTGAGGAATACTCAAAGAAATCATTAGCAAAGTAGAAATGGCTGAAATGATTCCAGAATTGTTGTCGATGCCATCTGAAACTACGATGGTTATGATAACCAAAACAGGTAATAAAAATAGTTCAACTAAAAAATCATTGTGGAAGTAGTGCTTGATGAAGAAAAAGATAATGGCTAGAACACCGCCAATTGAATTTCCGATGATTCGAGAGCGACCAAAGGAAACAGTCGATGTTAAATCTTGGCGTAAAGAAAAAACGGCTGACAGCGCAGCAATCAATGGATTGCCTCGCTGAAAGAAGTGAAAGACTAACATACAGATAAAAACAGCTAGTGCACTTTTTATAGTCCGCATACCGAGGCGGAAACGACCGATTTGCATAACTTTTTCTCCTTTAATCCCTTTTTTTAATCATAACGAATCTTCGGCATGTTTGCTAGTTTTTAGCGTAGAGGTTTAGTATAATTGGATGAAAAAAGGGGGAAATGTATGCGGATTGGTATGCGAACGATAAAAACAGTAATTAGTGCAACATTTGCGATGCTGATCGCGAACAGCTTGCCTTTACTTTATTGGCCTTCAGCTGGGATTATTGCCGTTTTGAGTGTTGGTAATACGAGGAGGTCGACAATAAGGACGGGTGTCGATCGTTTTATTGCTTTCATTTTGGCGACAGTCGTTGCTTTCCTTAGCTTTAAGCTCCTTGGTTTTTCTCCGATTGGGTTTGGATTCTTTTTACTTCTTTTTATTCCGTTAGCAGTTCAATTTAAGTTAACAGAAGGAATCGTTGTGAACTCTGTTTTGGTTACACAGTATTTAGTTGAGCAAAGCATGGCTGTGTCACTAATTTTAAATGCATTAGGATTGATGGTTATTGGCGTAGGATTAGCTTTAGTAGCAAATATTTACATGCCTAATACCGAAAAGCGGCTACAAGAAAATCAATTAGTGATTGAGGTTGAATTTCGTCAGTTGTTACAAGAAATGGCTGATTCATTGTTAAAAGAAGGAAACGAGCGGCTTATCGAAGAAGATTGCCAACAACTATTAGCGTTTATTCGAGCAAGTCAGTTAGAAGCTCGAAATCATCATGAAAATGATTGGGTCAGACAGGAAGGCTACTATGAAACTTACTTTTCAATGAGACGGGCACAACTAAATGTGTTAAATAATATGATTCAAAATTTAGAGCGAATTGAGTCGCCCAATCCATATAGTGAGCAGATTTACGGCTTACTGATCTATACAGCAGAAACGTTTGCTGAAGAAAATGACGGTACACGTATTATGGAACGAATCCATGAAGTTTATGCTGAATATCGGCAAATGCCGTTGCCACAAAAGCGGTCTGAGTTTGAGAATCGTGCAGAACTGTTTCAGTTTTTACAATCATTTAAAAGTTTTATTGAAATCAAAGCAGAATTTGCACAGCAAAAACAACAGAGTAATTCATAGAAAAGTGTCTGGGACAGGAATCAAAATGATTATGTCCCAGACACTTTTTCATGATTAAATGTTTTCTCAAAAGTAGCTCTCTCGGAAAAAGAAGCTGAATAATTTTTAAAAAATAGATGAAGCGATTTTTAAATTGTCCTTCTTACTTTTGAAGCTAATTATTTTTTGATTTCTGTTTGTCTAATTGTTACGCTTTTTGCCAATATATGTGCATTTGGTCCAGAATGTCAATGACATCTTTGGTTAAATAAAGTGAGCGATTAGGTAATTCACCTTCAATCATCTGTACCATGTTCGCAATTTCATAATTTAAAGCTTGTGAAGTGCTACCACTTTCGATGAATTCTTTTGTACCATCGACATAAGTAATCTCAGCACGATCTGCACGTGGATAATCAGTAATTGTAATGTAGCCATTTTCATAAGCAACGATACCAACTTTAGGCATTTTTGCTCGGAAGGTTAGGCTAACAGTTGCTAATTCGTCCTGATCATTTCGTAAAATCGTAACCGATTGTTCATCAACGCCTGTTTCAAACGGAATCATCGTCGAAGCAACTACTTCTGGTTGAGCAGTTAGAAAGAAACGCGCAAACGAAACTGCGTAGGTACCAATATCAAGTAAAGCACCGCCAGCTAAATCTGGATTGAAAAAACGATTAGTAGGATCTGGTTCCTTTGCACTACCAAAAGGAGCCTGAATCATTTTTAATTTACCTAATTTCTTGCTGTCAACTAGTGAATGAAGTCGTTGATAAAGTGGCATGTTAAAGATGGTCATTGCTTCAGCAAGAATCAACCCTTTTTCCTCCGCTAGTTTCATTGCCTCAGCTAACTCAGCAGTATTCATTGTGATTGCTTTTTCGCATAAGACGTGTTTTCCTGCTTCTAATGCTGCCAAAATGTGTGAAAGATGTTGGCGATTTGGTACAGCTATATAAATGATATCAATCTCGTCATCTGCCAAAAGGTCTTGATAACTTCCATAAGCTTTTTCAATACCATAATCTGTTGCAAATGCCTGTGCTTTGGCTAGCGAACGAGAAGCAACTGCGGATAGTGTACTTGAATTTTGATTGAAATTTTCAGCGAATTCTTTCGCAATTGTTCCTAAACCGATAATTCCCCATTGATATTTTTTCATGAGAGATAGCTCCTTTTTAATCTTTAAAATAGATGCAGTTTACCTATTAAGTATAGCAAAGTTTGACTTGATTTTAAGAAAAAGTGCCTAAACGATAAAAAAACTTGAAGGCGCAATGAAAAAGATGATTTTTTTTCTGAATTTAAGTAAAATGAAAAGAGGAGGGGATTCGGATGCATCAAGTATATATTGATCTTATTATAAGTGTATTATTAGAACAATTTGAATCAGAGCAATTTTTCTTAGACGAGTACCTACTAATCAATAAAGAAGAATGGGACGCATGGAAAAAGGGTGAAAAAAATTTACCATCTGAAGCTATGCAGAAAGTAAAAAATCTTTTTACTGATTATGAATGGATGTTGACCCAAAAAATTCTAAGACAGACAATTATTTTTCCAGAAAAGAGAACGATTGCTGTTGCTGAATACAAACAAATCAAGACACGAATTGCCCAAAAATGGTTGCACAGTGGCGTCGCAGAGGTTGAATTGATTCCGTTAAAAAATGAACAACATCCTAGCAGATACCTTGACTTGAAAGTGAGTATTCACTATGATGAATGGGGCTATGACGATATTTTGAATTTCCGATTGCCAGCGGATATTCAGCAACAAATCGAAGGCGAAAAAGTGGAACTTTTAGACTGGGTGAATGAAAACCTTGAGGAAACCTATGTCCATGAAGTAAACGCTGAGCATTAAAGGGAATGAAAGGATTTTTTAAGTGAAGAAAATTTTAGGTTTTGCTTCAGTCATTATTATGATTGGCGCGATGGGCTACATTTTTATGTCAGACCATAATGCTGGCGAAGTCGAAGCGACAAGACAAACAGAAGTAAAAAAAGCTGCAAAAAGTCCTAAAAAGGGGCTTGCCAGTATTACCGATACGACTGAAAGTTCATCAACAAATAAGAAAAGTAAACAAAAAACAAAAACGACGTCAGAATTACCTGATGTTAGTACAGATGACTGGAAGCTAGTATTAGTTGGACCAGAAAATAAGTTGGAAACTGAAGTAGATGAGTCAAGTCAATTGACGGCTTTATCAAATGGTTATTTGATTGATAAGAGAATTGAACCTGATTATCAAGAATTTGCCCAAGCAGCACAAGAGGCTGGTTATCCACTTGTCATGGTTTCAGCGTTTCGTTCAGTCACGTCACAAGAGCAAGTATTCGCACAACATGTCCAAGAAGTAATGGCACAACAGGGAATTACTGAAGAAGCAGCAACGAAAATCACGAAACAAACGATTACCGAGCCAGGCTATAGTGAGCATCATACGGGTTTAGCCGTCGATGTAGTTGATGAAGATTGGTACAACAACTATCCTTCAACTGTTTTGGAAGCTAGCTATGGCGATCAACCAGGTGCAAAATGGATTGCAGAAAATTGTGCTAAATATGGTTTTATTGTTCGCTATCCAAAAAATCGTGAAGATATTACCAAAATCACTTATGAACCTTGGCACCTTCGCTACGTGGGAAAAGAAAGTGCTGAATATATCACAAAAAATCAGTTGACGTTAGAAGAGTATTTGAATGAATTAAAGGAAAAGTAGGAACATAGATGGCAATTAAAAAATTCAAAAGTCGTCGACGGAAAAAAATGCGTTTCATCGTTTTATGCGCAGGAAGCTTACTCATCCTATTTGCTTTTTTTGCTTCTTTAAGAGGATTGATGACACCACTTACCGATCATTCGGCAGAGCAAGAAGCACAATCTCATCAAGAATTTATCCAACAACTTGTTCCGCATGCACAAGAATTACAAAATGCTTATGGTATCTTGCCGAGCATTATTCTGGGACAAGCAATTCTTGAATCAAACTGGGGGAAAAGCACGTTAGCGAGTGAATATAAAAATTTATTTGGAATCAAAGCTTATGGTGATCAAGAAAAAGTAAGTCTTGAAACCAAAGAATATGTCAACGAAGCATGGATTACGATTCAAGGTGAGTTTCGCGTATACCATTCATGGGAAGAATCCATGGATGACCATACTCAACTATTTATTCAAGGCGTTGACTGGAATCCGGCTTTGTACGAAAGAGTAATCACAGCAAGTAATTACCAAGAAGCTTCGCAAGCACTACAAGATGCAGGGTATGCAACAGATCCCACATATGCACAAAAAATTATTCAAGTAATTGAAACCTATCACCTTGATCAATACGATCGTAGATAACGCGGAGAGGAAGTGGCAGGATGGCAGAGTTTGTTCCTGAAATCATGACAGAATTAAGAAAAGATATTGTTCGTGTACCAGAAGTTATTTCGCAAGCAAGTGGAATTAAAGTTTTTGGTAAAAAAATTCGATCAATTATTTTTACAACGGATATTGCGATTATTAGAAACACGAATGCGAATGCAGTAATCGCAGTTTATCCTTTTACACCGCACCCAGCAATTACCAAAAGTATAATTGAAGCTGCGGACATTCCGGTATTTTCTGGTGTGGGAGGCGGTTTAACTCAGGGCGCTCGTTCTGCTTATATGAGTATGTTTGCTGAAGCACAAGGTTCCTTAGGCGTTGTCTTAAATGGACCAACGCCGTTAGAAACAGTTCGAGAAGTTTGTCGGATTGTTGACATTCCTGTAGTTAGCACGGTGACCTCTAAATATACAGAACTTGATGAAAAGCTAGAAGCAGGTATTTCAATCATCAACATTAGTGCTGGTAAAGAAACTGCAGAAACTGTTCGTTATTTCCGAGAAAAGTATCCGGAACTACCAATTATTGCAACTGGTGGTCCAACAGAGGAAAGTATCTTGGAAACAATTGAAGCAGGAGCCAATGCTATCACCTATACACCGCCAACAAATGGTGAATTGTTCAGTGCGAAGATGGACAAGTATCGTCAACTTGAAAAAGAGAATCATCAAAATTAAAAGAGACCTTTTCAAACGCGAAGCAAGTTAATTTGCTTCGCGTTTTTCTTGTTTTTCAAGTAAAAATAGCTGAAAAAACGAACAAAACATGAAAATAATGAAAAAAGATTAGATTTTAGAAAATTTTTATTGAAAGTACATTGTCAGTTTCAGTAAGTAGTGTTAGACTATTTTCAATCTTTAATCAATCGAATTTTGTTTAGAAGGAAAAATTTTTAATGAAAAACGATCGATTTACCTGAGGATTCTGTTAAAAAAACAACTCCTCTGGCTTTAAACATCTTATCGAGTTATTGTATATTACTGACTTGTCAGTTCTACATACCTACTTATATATCGTCATAATATGGATGACAGTTTCTAGCCAATGCCGTAAAGATTGGACTATAAGTAAAAGAGTGGACAACACACCCTTTTTTGCTTATTTTAAAGTAGAAGGGTGTTTTTCTTTATCAGAAATTTTACGATAGAGTGTGGATGAAAAAGCTATTAATTGAACAAAAAATCAAGGAAAAGGGGCAAAGAAAGTGAAAGAATTAGTTGAACGCATCAAAAAAGATGGGCGTGTATTGGGTGAAGGTGTGCTAAAAGTTGATAGCTTTGTGACTCACCAAGTAGATCCAGTTTTGATGGAACAAATGGGTCAACGTTTTGCAGAAGTATTTAAAAACCAAGGAATTACCAAGGTGGTAACGATTGAAGCTTCTGGGATTGCGCCCGCTTTATATGCTGCAAAAGAATTGGGTGTGCCAATGATTTTTGCTAGAAAAGCAAAAAGTTTAACGATGGACGAAGAACTTTTAACAGCTTCTGTCTATTCTTTCACCAAACAAGTAACAAGCACGATTTCAATTTCACGAAAATTTTTATCAGAAAACGATAAAGTTTTGATTATTGATGATTTCTTGGCAAATGGTCAAGCTGCTAAAGGATTGATTGAGTTGTGTCAACAAGCTGGGGCAGAAGTTGAAGGAATCGGAATTGTCATTGAAAAATCTTTCCAAGATGGACGAGAATTACTTGAACAAATGGGACTACGTGTTGTTTCTTTAGCGCGTATCGCTTCCTTATCAAATGGTCAAGTTGAGTTTCTTGAGGAGGACGCATAACATTGGAAAAAGAAACGCAAAATGGAAAAGCAGCAGTCTTAGGGTTACAACATCTATTAGCAATGTATGCAGGTGCAGTTGCAGTGCCATTACTAATAGGAACAGGTCTTGGTTTTAATCAAGAACAAATGACTTACTTGATTTCAATTGATATTTTTATGTGCGGGTTAGCTACTTTACTACAACTGACTGTCAATCGTTTCTTTGGAATTGGTTTGCCTGTTGTTTTGGGTTGTGCAATCCAAGCAGTAGCTCCGTTGATTTTGATTGGTACAGATAAGGGTGTTGGTGCAATCTATGGTTCAATCATCGCATCTGGGATTTTTGTGGTATTAGCTGCAGGCTTCTTTTCTAAAATCAAAAAATTATTTCCACCGCTTGTAACAGGAACTGTTATTACAGTCATTGGCTTGACCTTAATCCCTGTGGCAATTGAAAAAATGGGTGGCGGTAGTGCTGCTGCAACAAATTTTGGTGACAAAACTAATCTATTGTTGGCTTTTGTAACGATTGGATTGATTGTTGGTGTCCAAATGCTTGGCAAAGGATTTATTCGTTCAATTGCTGTATTGATTGGTTTAGTTGGCGGGAGCGTATTAGCTGGCTTGATGGGAATGATTAACTTAGAGGCAATTGGTCAAGCGCCATTGTTCCATGTACCACAACCATTTTATTTTGGAAAACCAACATTTGATATCTGGTCTATTTTGCTAATGATTATTATTTCGATTGTTAGTATGGTTGAATCAACAGGTGTTTACTTTGCACTTGGCGATATTACTGGTAAAAAAGTTGGCGAAGAAGAGCTGAAAAAAGGTTATCGTGCGGAAGGGCTGGCAGTTATTCTTGGTGGTATTTTCAACACATTCCCTTATACTGGTTTTTCTCAAAATGTTGGGCTAGTTCAGTTATCCGGAATCAAAACAAGAAAACCAATTTACTTTTCGGCTGCATTCTTGATTATCTTAGGTCTATTTCCAAAAATTGGTGCTATTGCCCAAATCATTCCTGAACCCGTACTTGGTGGCGGAATGTTAGTGATGTTTGGAATGGTGGCTGTTCAAGGAATTCGTATGTTGTTAGATGTTGATTTTGATAATGATAAAAATTTATTGATTGTTGCTGTTTCAATTGGTTTTGGATTAGGTTTCAACATCATGCCGTCTTTATTTGGACAGCTTCCTGAAACAATTCAAATGTTCACTGGTAACGGAATTGTTATGAGCAGTATTACAGCTATTGTCTTGAATTTGGTTTTTAATGGAATCAAAGAGGATGAAGCAATTATTGAAGAGGCATTCGAAAAATAAAAGTGAAAATAAAAGTAGCAGAAAATATTTTTTGTTACTTTTATTTTTTTGTTCAAAAAAATAAACACGAACGTTATTGTTGTATCGTTAATTAATATTCGATTTTTGTTTGACGTTGGAAAATTCACTTGTTAAAATATGAGTGTATTGTAGCAGAGAGGGGAAAAAAATCGTGGAAGTTGCAGTCATTATGGGAAGTATTTCGGATTGGGAAACTATGAAATTTGCTTGTGACATGTTAGATGAATTTGGTGTTGCCTATGAAAAAAAAGTTGTGTCAGCGCATCGCACGCCAGATTTAATGTTTCAATTTGCGAAAGAAGCAAGAGAAAGAGGAATTAAAGTAATTATTGCAGGCGCAGGTGGTGCAGCCCATTTACCCGGAATGGTTGCTGCGCAGACAACACTACCAGTGATTGGTGTTCCTGTTCAATCACGAACATTAAATGGTTTAGACTCGTTATTATCGATTGTTCAAATGCCAGGTGGTGTGCCAGTAGCAACAACAGCAATTGGAAAAGCTGGCGCAATTAACGCCGGACTACTTGCGGTACAGATGCTTTCAATGTATGATTTAGAATTGGAAGCTAAATTGGCTGAAAGACGTTCAATGATGGCTGAAACTGTTATAGAAAGTAGTGATCAACTTGGTTAAACCATTACTGCCTGGATCAACGATTGGTATTGTCGGCGGCGGTCAATTAGGTCGGATGATGACAATTAGTGCAAAAGAAATGGGCTTTAAAGTAGGTGTATTAGATCCTGTTAGTGGTTGCCCAGCAGCTCAAGTGGCTGATTGGCATATCGAAAGTTCCTATGATGATACTTTTGCGTTAGAAGAACTTGCTAGACGAACAGATGTCATTACCTATGAATTTGAAAATGTAAGTGTGGAAGCACTTAATGCTATTTTACCAAAATCATTTATTCCACAAGGTACGGACTTGTTGGCAATTACGCAAGACCGCCTACTAGAAAAATCATTTTTAGAAACAAATAATATTGTGATTGCACCTTATGCAACAATTGTTAGTCCAACAGATATTCAAGATGCAATCGACGGAATTGGTTACCCTTGTGTTTTAAAAACGACACGCGGTGGGTATGATGGCAAAGGCCAATGTGTATTGTATGGCCGAGCTGACTTAGCACCAGCAATGGACTTATTACGTAAAGGAACTTGTGTGTTGGAAGCTTGGATTCCTTTTGAAAAAGAAATTTCTGTCATGGTGGCTGGCAACGGTCAAGGAGAGTACACAACATTTCCTGTGGTAGAAAATGTTCACCGAAATAATATTTTGCATGAAACAATTGCACCAGCTCGTGTACCTGCTGAAGTAGTCGAGGAAGCTGAGCGAATCGCAAAAGTAGTAGCAAAAGCAGTGAACCTCTCTGGTGTTTTAGGTGTCGAAATGTTTTTGACTAAGACAGGTGGTTTATATGTCAATGAGTTAGCACCAAGACCACATAATTCTGGACACTATTCAATTGAAGCTTGTTCAATGAGTCAATTCGATGCACACATTCGTGGTATTTGTGGTTGGCCTTTAAGTAAGATTCGGTTGCTAAGTGATGCTGTCATGGTCAATGTGTTAGGTGAACAGCTGCTAGAAAGCTATCGTTTAATTGAGAAAAAACCAGATTGGCAATTCCATTTCTACGGTAAGAGTCAAGCGCAAAAAGGGCGTAAAATGGGACATATCACTATTTTGACTGAAGATACGCATGAAACGCTAGAAGAAATCTATCAAACCAACATTTGGGACTAAAGGAGAAAGTTAAATGTTAGAACGTTATACACGACCTGAGATGGGAAATATCTGGACAGAAACAAATAAATATCAAGCTTGGTTGGAGGTTGAGATTTTAGCAGATGAAGCTTGGGCAGAACTTGGCGATATTCCTAAAGAAGATGTGAAAAAAATCCGGGAAAATGCTTCATTTGATATCAATCGAATTTTAGAGATTGAAAAATCAACACGCCACGATGTTGTAGCTTTCACGCGTGCAGTATCTGAAACACTTGGCGAAGAACGTAAGTGGGTACATTATGGGTTAACAAGTACAGATGTTGTTGATACTGCCTATGGTTATTTAATCAAACAAGCGAATGATATTTTGCGTGAAGACTTAAAACGATTCACAGAAATTATTGGTGAAAAAGCAAAAGAACATAAATATACAGTCATGATGGGGCGGACACACGGGGTTCATGCTGAACCAACGACATTTGGCTTGAAATTAGCTACTTGGTACTCTGAAATGAAACGGAATATTGAACGGTTTGAACATGCAGCTAAAGGTGTAGAAGCTGGAAAAATTTCTGGTGCAGTAGGAACATTTGCGAATATTCCACCATTCATTGAAGAATATGTTTGTGAAAATTTAGGCATTCGACCACAAGAAATCTCAACCCAAGTTTTACCGCGCGATTTACACGCTGAATACTTTGCAACAATGGCATTGATTGCAACGAGTATTGAACGATTTGCGACAGAAATTCGTGGGTTGCAAAAATCAGAAACGCGTGAAGTCGAAGAGTTTTTTGCTAAAGGGCAAAAGGGATCTTCTGCAATGCCACATAAACGCAATCCAATTGGGTCGGAGAACATGTCTGGTTTGGCGAGAGTGATTCGTGGACATATGGTTACTGCGTACGAAAATGTTTCTTTATGGCATGAAAGAGATATTTCTCATTCATCTGCTGAACGAATTATTTTACCTGATACAACGATCCTTTTGGATTATATGTTGAATCGTTTTGGAAATATCGTGAAGAATCTGACGGTCTTCCCAGAAAATATGAAACGTAATATGGATGCCACATTTGGCTTGATTTATAGTCAAAGAGTATTGTTAAAATTAATTGATAAAGGCATGACTCGTGAAGAAGCGTATGATTTAGTTCAACCAAAAACTGCGCAAGCGTGGGATGAGCAAACAGCTTTCCGTCCTTTATTGGAAAACGATACTAAAATCACTTCTGTGTTATCAGCAGAAGATATTGAAGATGCGTTTGACTATCACTACCATTTAAAAAATGTCGACGCAATTTTTGAACGTGTTGGCTTGGCATAAGTCGATGAAACGCTACAGCAAAAAATGCTGTAGCGTTTTTTTTTGTGTAAATAAATAAAGAGGTTTGCCACTGATCTGGCAGACCTCTTTTGTTTTTTCAGTTAGTAGAACATTCGCTGATTACTTACGCAAGTGCTTGCGTATTTGTAAAATGAAGCGAGTGAAGCAGATTGAGTAAATAATCAATGAAATCATAATTGTATTCTTGAGTGTTAAACACGATTTGGATACGATATTGATTTTTGAATACTTTTTGTTCATGAATTTGATTGATTAACAACTCATGATTGGAATTCGTTTGATAGTGTGCAGTTTTTTTCCGGCATTCAGCATGACGTTTCGTTGCACGGCGAATTTTTCGGAAAGTATAAAAGCTTGTATCTTTATTGCACAGATAAACATCTTTGATACCCAATAAATCGTTGTATAAGCGAGCACGTTCTTCTGGTGTTAGTTCAGAAAGGAATTGTTGTGCAGTATAAGTTGAATCTTCCATATGCTAGTGCCTCCTTGAATAAACATACATGGTAATCACACGTTTACTATACCATTAAGTTTTTCTGATGTAAACGCTTCGGTTAAGGGTGTTTTTACACATTGATTGTCTAAAAGCGAACATTAGATGATTCTAATGCTAATAATGTACAGTAGTTGGTTGATTTACCTAAAAAGTGTTGTTAAAATCAAAAGTGAAAAGACGAACAAAAACAACTGTTTGTCAATTAAATGTAAGTTTATAAGGAGAGAGACTTGTGGAGAAAGCGGAATTGTTATACGAAGGAAAAGCAAAAAAAATGTTTGCAACAGAGGACAAACAAGTGATTTGGGTTGAATATCTTGATCAAGCAACTGCATTGAATGGGGTCATGAAAGACCAAATTCAAGGAAAAGGTGAATTAAATAATCAGATCACTAGCCGAATTTTCCAATACTTAACAAAAAAAGGAATTGACAATCATTTCATTGATATTTTGTCAAAAACCGAACAATTAGTAAAAAAAGTCGAAGTGATTCCTTTGGAGGTAGTTGTCAGAAATTTTGCAGCGGGAAGCTTCTCCAAACGATTAGCGGTACCAGAAGGAACCTTGTTACCTGAACCAATCATCGAATTTTATTATAAAGATGATTCGTTAGATGATCCGTTTATCAATGAAGCACACATTGCATTCTTAGAACTTGCAACACCAGCTGAAATTCAAGAAATCAAGTTGATCGCCTTACAAGTCAACGAAGCTTTACAGGAATTATTTGCGGGTATCGGCTTACAGTTGATTGATTTTAAATTAGAGTTTGGTCGTTTAGCAGATGGAAAAATCTTACTTGCTGATGAGATTTCTCCTGATACTTGCCGTTTATGGGATAGTGACTCTCATGAGCATATGGATAAAGATGTGTATCGTCGAAAAATCGGTAATTTGGTTCCAGTTTATCAAGAAGTGTTGGCTCGGTTGAACAATTATTCATTCTAATAATCATTGCTACTTAAAAACTTACTTTTAAAGGAGAAAAACAAATGTATTTTGTAAAAGTTTATGTGACGTATAAAGATTCTGTATTAGATCCACAAGGAGAAGCAGTAAAACATGCAGTGCATCGAATGGGTTATGAAGAGATTACAGAAATTCGTATGGGAAAATACTTTGAAATTCAAGTTGCACCATCACAGGCATCGGTTGAAGAAACGATTGAACAAATTTGTGACAAATTATTAGCGAATGTCAACATGGAAACATATCGTTACGAAATTGAGGAAATGGAGGAAGTTTAGCATGAAGTTTGCAGTGATTGTTTTTCCTGGCTCAAACTGTGATGCAGATATGCTGTGGGCTGTGCAAGAAATTATGGGTGTGGAAGCAGCCTATGTTCGTTACGATGAAGATTCACTTTCTGGATTTGACGGTGTATTACTTCCTGGTGGTTTTTCTTACGGTGATTATCTTCGTTGTGGAGCAATTGCTCGCTTTTCGACAATTATGCAAGAAGTGATTCGTTTTGCTGAAGAAGGCAAACCAGTATTTGGAACGTGTAATGGATTCCAAATTTTAACTGAAGCAGGATTACTCCCTGGTGTTCTACGCAGAAATGAGTCGTTACAATTTATTTGCAAGACAGTTCCGTTAAGAGTTGCAAATAATCAAACGGCGTTTACCTCAGAATATCGTGAGGGTGAAGTGATTCAATTGCCAGTCGCTCATGGTGAAGGAAATTATTTTTGTGACGAAGAAACGTTACGTGAACTAAAGGAAAATAATCAAATCGTTTTTACGTATGAAGAAGAAAATATCAATGGCAGTGTGGAACGTATCGCAGGAATTACGAACCAAGCTGGAAATGTTCTGGGAATGATGCCTCATCCTGAACGTGCGATGGAGCAGTTATTAGGTTCAGAAGACGGAAAACGTTTCTTTCAATCAATGATCAAAAACTTCGGGAAGGTGACTGTTTAGATGAAAACAATGATGGAGCCAACAGCACAAGAAATCAAAGAGCAGAAAATCTACACTGAATGGGGTTTGTCTGATGAAGAATACCGCATGATTGAAGAAGATATATTGGGTAGAATGCCTAATTATACTGAAACAGGTCTGTTTTCTGTTATGTGGAGTGAACATTGTTCTTATAAGAATTCCAAACCTGTTCTACGAAAATTCCCGGTTATTGGACCGAACGTTTTGCAAGGACCTGGTGAAGGAGCTGGGATTGTGGATATCGGTGATGGGCAAGCAGTCGTTTTTAAGGCAGAAAGTCATAATCATCCTTCTGCTGTAGAACCTTATGAAGGTGCAGCAACTGGAGTTGGCGGGATTATTCGTGATATTTTCAGCATGGGTGCACGACCAATTGCGTTGCTTGACTCTTTACGTTTTGGTGAGCTGAATAATTCACGCACAAAATATTTACTTGATGAAGTAGTTGCGGGAATTGGTGGCTATGGTAATTGTATTGGTATCCCAACAGTTGGTGGCGAGATTGCTTTTGATGCTTGTTATGAAGGGAATCCATTAGTCAATGCGATGTGTGTTGGGTTGATTGACCATAAAGATATTCAAAAAGGTCAGGCATCAGGTGTCGGAAATTCTATTATGTATGTCGGAGCTAAAACAGGTCGTGACGGTATCCATGGTGCAACATTTGCTTCAGAGGAGTTTAGTCAAGAAGAAGAACAGCAACGCTCTGCTGTTCAAGTTGGTGATCCTTTCATGGAAAAATTGTTGTTGGAAGCCTGCCTTGAGTTGATTCTGAAACATGCAGAAATTTTAGTAGGTATCCAAGATATGGGTGCTGCGGGATTGGTATCATCCAGTTCAGAAATGGCTTCCAAAGCAGGATCAGGTTTGATTTTAACGCTAGATGATGTGCCCCAACGAGAAACAGGTATGTCTCCTTATGAAATGATGTTATCTGAATCTCAAGAACGTATGTTAATTTGCGTCAAAGCTGGTGCAGAGGAAGAAGTAAAAGCGTTATTCAAAAAATATGATTTAGATGCTGTAACAATTGGAAAGGTAACAGATGATGGCCAATATCGTTTATATCATCATGGAAATGAAGTGGCTAACTTACCAGTTGATGCTTTGGCAGAAGATGCGCCAGTTTACGATAAGCCAAGAAAAGAACCAGCGAGAATGGCGGAGTTTCGAACAATGCCAGCATATGTGCCTGTCATTGGCGACCCAAACGAAACACTCTTATCGTTATTAGCGCAACCAACAATTGCTTCAAAGAAGTCAATTTATGAAACGTACGACTCTCAAGTTCAAACAAATACCGTTGTTCGTCCGGGAAGTGATGCAGCTGTTTTACGAATCCGCGGAACGAAAAAAGCTTTAGCAATGACAACTGATTGTAATGCAAGATACCTTTATTTAAATCCAGAAATCGGTGGTCAGATTGCAGTTGCTGAAGCAGCACGAAATATTGTTGCTAGCGGTGGAAAACCTTTAGCAATTACAGATTGCTTGAACTATGGTTCACCGGATAAGCCTGAAGTTTTTTGGGAGCTTTGGCACTCGGCAGATGGAATAGCAGAAGCTTGTCGTACCTTTGAAACACCAGTTATTTCTGGAAACGTGTCACTTTACAATGAAACAGATGGCAAGGCAATCTATCCAACTCCGATGATTGGTATGGTAGGTTTGATTGAATCGCATGAGCAGATTACTACGCAGGAATTTAAGCAAGCAGGAGATCAAATTTATGTTATTGGCCAAACAGGCAATGATTTTAATGGGAGCGAGATTCAAAAGCTTTTGACAGGAACGATTCAAGGTCAGTTAACTAACTTTGATTTAGCAGTTGAAAAGAAAAATCAAGACTTAATGTTAGCTGCTATTCAACAAGGCTTGGTAGCTAGTTCTCATGATTGTTCTGAAGGTGGCCTGGCGGTTGCCATTGCAGAAGCTGCTTTTGCGAATGGATTAGGTGTTAAAGTACAAGTCGAGTTGACTGTTGCGGAACTTTTCTCGGAAACACAATCACGATTTGTGGTGTCAATCAATTCGAAAAATCAGACAGCTTTTGAACAATTAGCAGGAGAACAGGCTTACCATCTTGGTGAAGTAACAGCTGATTCTCAATTGCGAATGCAAGCAGTTGATGGCGAAATCAATCTAACAACTCAAATGGCTAAAGCAAGCTGGGAGGAAGCTATTCCATGTCTTATGAAGTAAAAAGTTTGAATGAGGAATGTGGGATTTTTGGTGTCTGGGGACATCAGGATGCAGCAAGTGTTACTTATTTTGGCTTGCATAGCCTACAACATCGTGGCCAAGAAGGTGCGGGGATTGTTTCGAATGATGAAGGCAAACTCCATGGGCATCGCGATCTTGGTTTATTATCAGAAGTATTCAAAGATCAACGAAAATTAACTCAATTAACAGGAAATGCAGCAATTGGTCATGTGCGCTACGCGACTGCGGGAAATGGAAGTGTCGATAATATCCAACCATTTTTATTCAAGTTTTATGATGTTTCAGTTGGCTTAGCCCACAATGGTAATTTGACTAATGCTCGCTCTTTGCGAAAAGAATTAGAGCAAGATGGAGCCATTTTTCATTCAAATTCGGATACAGAAATTTTAATGCATTTGATACGTCGAAGTGACGAAGAAACATTTTTAGCAAAATTAAAAGCATCTTTGAACAAAGTAAAAGGCGGTTTTGCGTATTTACTAATGACAGAAGACGCAATGATTGCGGCGCTTGATCCTAATGGGTTCCGTCCATTAGCAATTGGACAGATGAAAAATGGTGCTTATGTCGTTGCCTCTGAAACCTGTGCTTTAGAAGTAGTTGGTGCAGAATTTCTCCGTGATGTGCATCCCGGAGAAGTAGTGATAATCAACGATGAAGGACTAAGAATTGAAACGTACACACAAGATACACAGCTAGCAATCTGTTCAATGGAGTATATCTATTTTGCACGACCAGATTCGAATATCAATGGGGTCAATGTCCATACTGCTCGAAAAAATATGGGTAAAAATCTAGCGGAAGAAGCACCAATCGAGGCAGATATGGTGGTAGGTGTCCCCAATTCTTCTTTGTCAGCTGCCAGTGGGTATGCTGAAGCTAGTGGAATTCCTTATGAAATTGGTTTAGTAAAAAACCAATATATTGCGCGAACCTTCATTCAACCTACACCAGAGTTACGCGAACAAGGTGTGCGTATGAAACTATCAGCTGTTCGAGGAGTAGTAAAAGGTAAAAAAATCGTGATGGTAGACGACTCAATTGTACGTGGTACGACAAGTCGACGAATCGTCCGGCTATTAAAAGAAGCTGGGGCGAAAGAGGTCCATGTTCGAATTGCTTCTCCACCCCTAAAATATCCTTGTTTTTACGGAATCGACATTCAAACGAGGAAAGAATTGATTGCTGCTAATCATAGTATCGAAGAAATTCGGCAATGTATTGGTGCAGATTCTTTAGAATTCCTTAGTGAGGAAGGTTTGATTACTGCCATTGGGTTAAAAGAAGAAGCGCCTTATTCAGGATTATGTATGGCTTATTTTAATGGTGACTATCCAACTCCTTTATATGATTATGAGGAGAAATACCAAGCATCTCTAAAAGAAAAAGTTTCGTTTTTCTAATAATAAAGGAGTGAATCATCGCATGAAAAATGCATATGCAAAAGCTGGCGTGGATGTCGAAGCTGGTTATGAAGTTGTTGAACGAATAAAAAAACATGTCAAAAAAACGGAACGTCTTGGTGTAATGGGCGCGCTAGGCGGTTTTGGTGGTTGTTTTGATCTTTCGTTGTTTGATGTCAAAGAACCTGTTTTAGTTTCGGGAACGGATGGCGTTGGAACAAAATTAGCAGTAGCAATTGAAGCTGGTCAACATGATACGATTGGCATTGATTGTGTCGCAATGTGTGTGAATGATATTTTAGCCCAAGGGGCAGAGCCTCTTTATTTCTTAGATTACTTAGCTACTGGAAAGAACCAACCAGAAAAATTAGAGCAAGTGGTTGCAGGTGTAGCAAATGGTTGCGTTCAAGCGAATATGGCGCTGATTGGCGGAGAAACGGCTGAGATGCCAGGAATGTATCAAGGAGACGACTATGATTTAGCCGGTTTTGCCGTTGGGATTGCTGAAAAATCACAACTGATTACAGGAGCGTTGATTGAACCTGGAGATATTTTATTAGGATTACCTTCAAGTGGGATTCATTCAAATGGGTATTCGTTAGTACGGAAAATTTTCTTTGAAGAACATCAACTCACAACTGCTAGTATTTTGCCGGAATTAAATGAAACATTAGCTGATAGTTTATTAGTTCCAACAAGAATTTATGTTGCAAGTCTTTTGCCATTGATCAAAAAAAATCTATTGAAAGGCTGTGCGCACATTACCGGTGGTGGTTTTGTAGAGAACATTCCCCGAATGTTGCCAGCTGGAGTCAGCGCAAATATTCAACTAGGAAGCTGGCCGATTTTACCAATTTTTGATTGTTTACAAAGCTATGGAAAGCTGTCCTCGCCGGAAATGTATGAAATTTTTAATATGGGGATTGGAATGGTCGTTGCTGTTTCACCAGAAAAAGTAGCTGAGGTCACGGCTGCTTTTGCAGAGCAAGGAGAAACTTTTTACCAAATCGGTGAAATTGTCCCAGAAGACACACAGAAAATTATTTTCACTGGAGAAACGGCATGAAGTTAGCCATTTTTGCTTCGGGTAATGGAAGTAACTTTCAAGCTTTGGTAACGAATCTAAGAGAAAAAAAGCTAGCTGTCACGGTTGACTGGTTATTTTGTGACCAGCCAGAGGCGTATGTGCTACAAAGGGCAGAAGAATTGGGAGTTCCTGCTAGTCAGTTTTCGCCAAAAGATTTTGCAAATAAAGTAGCGTATGAACAGGAGATACTACGGCAGTTGCGTGAACGAAAAATTGATTTGGTTATTTTGGCTGGCTACATGCGAATTGTGGGGCCTACTTTGCTGACAGCATTTGAAAATAAAATTGTGAATATTCACCCCTCGTTATTGCCGAATTTTCCCGGATTGCACGGGATTCGTGATGCATATGAAGCAGGAGTGGCAACCACGGGTGTGACTGTTCATTTAATTGATGCAGGTGTCGATACAGGCCCAATCATTCGCCAAGAAAAAGTCGAGATTGAGCCAACAGATACCTTGGAAATTCTTGAACAAAAAATCCATGCAGTCGAGCATCGAATTTATCCAGAAATCGTCGAAGAAATGATCAAAAATGGAGGCTATTTAAAATGACAAGAGCGTTGATTAGTGTATCAGACAAAACAGGAATTGTTGACTTTGCAAAAGGCTTGATTGCTAATAATATCGAAATTATCTCAACAGGTGGAACGAAAAAAGCATTAGATCAAGCAGGTGTCAAAACAATTTCTATTGATGAGGTCACTGGTTTTCCAGAAATGATGGATGGCAGAGTGAAAACCTTGCATCCGAAGATTCACGGTGGACTTTTAGGGCGCCGAGATGTCGTTGAACATATGGAAGACATGGCGCGCGGTGAAATCCTGCCAATCGATTTTGTTTGTGTGAATCTTTATCCATTTAAGGAAACCATTTTAAAACCAGAAGTAACTGAACAAGAGGCGATTGAAAATATTGATATTGGTGGCCCAAGTATGTTGCGAAGTGGTGCTAAAAATCATGAATTTGTCACAGTAATCGTTGATCCGGCAGATTATTCATTGGTACTCCAAGAATTAAAAGCCCACGGGGAAACTCAGTTAGCCACTCGAAAACGTCTAGCAGCGAAAGTCTTTCGCCATACGGCTGCATACGATGCGTTAATTGCTCAGTATTTGACAGAGATGGTGGATGAAAAAGAACCAGAAAAATTAACGTTGACGTATGAGCGAAAACAAGATTTGCGTTACGGCGAAAATAGTCATCAAGAAGCAGCTTTTTATCAATCTGCTTTACCGGAAGAATATTCGATTGCTGCAGCAAAACAAGTACATGGCAAGGAACTCTCATTCAACAATATTCGTGATGCAGATGCAGCGCTAAGAATTGCCCGGGAGTATGATGAACCAACAGTTGTTGCGTTGAAACATATGAATCCGTGTGGCATTGGAACGGCACCAACGATTTTTGAAGCTTGGAATTACGCGTTTGAAGCAGACCCAGTCTCGATTTTTGGCGGAATTATTGTTTTGAATCGTGAGGTGGATGTAGCTACTGCGGAAAAAATGCATGAACTATTTTTAGAAATCATTATTGCCCCGGGATTCACTGATGCTGCACTAGAAGTTTTGAAGAAAAAGAAAAATCTGCGTATTTTAACAATCAGTTTTGAACAAAGAACAGCCAGCATAGTTGATGAAACAGTTTCTGTTTTAGGTGGTTTATTAGTTCAAAATCAAGATTTAGCAATGGAACATGAAGAAGACTGGACTGTAGTGACAGAAAAGAAACCCACAGTAGAACAAATTGAGGCATTAGCATTTGCTTGGAAAGCGGTGAAGCATGTTAAATCCAATGCTATCGTTGTTGCAAATGAACACCAAACTGTGGGGATAGGTGCAGGACAAATGAATCGTGTGGGTTCTGTCAAGATAGCGATTGAACAAGCAGGTGAAAAACTAGAAGGTGCAGTATTGGCTAGTGATGCGTTTTTCCCAATGGATGATTCTGTTGAATATGCTGCAACACATGGGATTAAGGCCATCATTCAGCCGGGTGGAAGTATCAAAGATCAGGCTTCAATTGATATGGCTAATCATTATGACATTGCGATGGTCTGTACTAATGTACGTCATTTTAGACATTAAAATTTAGTGGAAAAGGAGTAACTCATGAAAATTTTGATTATAGGTGCAGGCGGTCGCGAGCATGCGATTGGGAAAAAAATGGCGGATAGTCCGTTAGTTGAAACAGTCTACTGCGCCCCGGGAAATCCTGGAATGAAAAAGGATGGGATACAACCAGTCACAATTGCAGAAACAGATCATGATGCGCTCATCTCATTTGCAAAAGAAAAGCACATTTCTTGGACATTTGTTGGGCCAGAAGTTCCTTTGTTAAATGGAATTGTCGATGACTTTATGGCGGCAGATTTGAAAATTTTTGGACCAACAAAACGTGCAGCGTTGATTGAGGGATCTAAAAGTTTTGCTAAACAACTAATGAAAGAGTGTCAGATTCCGACAGCTGAATCCCAAACGTTTAATGATTATGAGCTGGCTATAGCTTATATCAAAGAAAAAGGCGCACCGATTGTTGTAAAAGCAGATGGTTTAGCTGCTGGTAAAGGTGTCGTTGTCGCGATGACGATGGAAGAAGCTGTACAAGCCGCAAAGGACATGTTGAAGAGTCATCGATTTGGTGAAAGCGGGAGTCAAATTGTGGTTGAAGAGTTTCTGGAAGGGGAAGAATTCTCGCTTTTAGCGTTTGTTCGTGGCACAGAAGTTTATCCAATGGTAATTTCACAAGACCATAAACGAGCGTATGACTTAGACAAAGGACCAAATACTGGGGGAATGGGTGCTTATTCGCCAGTCCCACAAATTTCGGAAGAGATGATTAATGAAGCTATTGAAACGATTTTGAAACCAGCGGCGCAGGGCATGGTTGAACAAGGTCGTTCTTTCACGGGTATCTTGTACGCTGGTTTGATTGCAACCGTTGATGGACCGAAAGTGATTGAATTCAATGCTCGATTTGGTGATCCAGAAACACAAGTTGTTTTACCAAGACTAGTGAATGATTTTGCTCAAGTGATTGATGATCTACTAGAAAATCGTTCAATCGAATTAGAATGGTCGCAAGGTGATTTTCATGTGGGTGTTGTTGTCGCTGCTGAAGGTTACCCGGCAACGTATGAAACAGAGATGGTGTTGCCAGATTTTTCTGATGAACCGCATGTTCAGGTATATTATGCAGGTGTGGCAGAAAAAGAAGGACGTTTAGTTGGAAAGGGTGGAAGAATCTATTTAGTCGAAGCCAAAGCTGAAACGTTAGAGCAAGCACAAAAATTTATTTATGAAGCACTTCGAAGAAAAGAAACGGCCAAAACATTTTATCGGCATGACATTGGAAACAAGGCATTAAAATTAGTCAAAGAGAAATCATCGGCTAAAAGATAAAAATATTTTTGATTTGATAAAGCCTTTTCATAAAAGTTGTGCTACACTTTTATTGTGTAAAAAAGGAGGAATTTTTTATGAAACAGGTTCAATTTGGAACAGTAAATCACGCAGTTTCAGCAGTAATTCTTGGTTGTATGCGTATCAATAGTGCGAAAGATCCAGTTAAGGCAATCGAGACTGCTTATGATAATGGAATCAATTTCTTTGATCATGCAGATATCTATGGAAATGGTGAATGTGAATCAATTTTTGCAGACGCATTGGCAAAAACTTCGTTGAAGCGTGAAGATTTATTTATCCAAACAAAATGTGGAATCGTTCCAGGAGTTATGTTTGATTTTTCAAAAGAACATATTATTGCCTCTGTCGAAGGTAGTTTACAACGCTTAAAAATGGATTATGTAGATGCTTTGTTGTTACATCGACCAGATACACTAGTCGAACCTGATGAAGTCGCTGCAGCTTTTGATGAATTAGAAAAAGCGGGTAAAGTTCGCTATTTTGGTGTAAGTAATCAAAAACCAATGCAAATCGAGCTATTGAAAAAATCAGTACGTCAACCTTTAGTAGCTAACCAATTACAGTTTGGTTTAAAGCATTCAGAAATGGTTGATCAAGGAATTCATGTGAACATGACGGACGCTGCAAGTATCGATCATGATGGCAGTGTACTAGATTATTCAAGGTTGCATGATATGACAATTCAAGCATGGTCTCCTTATCAATATGGTTTTTTTGAAGGTGTCTTTATCGGTAATGAAAAATTCCCAGAATTAAATCAAAAATTAAACGAAATGGCTGAAAAATACAACACAACACCAACTGGTTTAGCTTCAGCCTGGATCTTGCGTCATCCAGCAAACATGCAAGTGATTGCTGGGACGATGAATCTTAGCCGAATTGAAGAAATTGCAAAAGCTTCTGAAATTATGTTAACAAGAGAAGATTGGTATGATCTATACATGGCTGCAGGAAATATTTTGCCATAGAACTTGGTGTGTAGTATTGGTTATCCGATAACTAAAAAAACAGGACTTGCTATTTTTTGTAGCAAGTCCTGTTTTTGTTTTTTTACCTTTTTTCCGAACATTACCCTGTTTAAAGGAACAGATTATTGAAAAAAGTCTAAGAAAACGCATTATTCGTAAAATGTTCATGGTTTTCGCTTGATTTTTTTATTTAGTTGAGTTAAATTACATAGGGCGCTAAAAAACGCCTGAATAAAACGAAGAATGTTCGTGTTTTGCTGAACTGAACATTAGGAGGACAATTTGATGAAAGTATTTGATTACGAAGATATCCAACTAATTCCGAATAAATGTATCGTAAATAGCCGATCAGAGTGTGACACAACAGTGACTTTAGGTAAGCACTCATTTAAAATGCCAGTAGTACCTGCAAACATGCAAACAATTATTGATGAGTCAATTGCAGAATTTTTAGCAAAAAACGGCTATTTTTATATTATGCACCGTTTTGATGAAGAAGCGCGTATCCCATTTATAAAAAAAATGAAACAAGAAGGATATATCTCATCAATTAGTGTCGGTGTAAAAGAAAACGAATATGCTTTCGTTGAAGAATTAGCACAAAAAAATCTAGTACCAGATTACATCACAATTGACATTGCTCACGGGCATTCCAATTCAGTAATTAACATGATTCAACATATAAAAAAACATCTTCCTGAAACATTTGTGATTGCGGGAAATGTTGGGACACCTGAAGCAGTTCGTGAATTAGAAAATGCTGGCGCTGATGCAACAAAGGTTGGCATTGGACCAGGAAAAGTTTGCATCACGAAAATCAAAACAGGTTTTGGAACAGGTGGCTGGCAGTTAGCTGCGTTAAGATGGTGTGCAAAAGCTGCTCGTAAACCAATTATTGCAGATGGCGGGATTCGGACACATGGAGATGTGGCGAAATCAGTTCGTTTTGGTGCAACGATGGTTATGATCGGTTCACTATTTGCTGGACACGAAGAATCTCCGGGCGAAACAAAAGTTGAAAATGGAGTTGTTTATAAAGAGTATTTTGGCTCCGCTTCTGAATTTCAAAAAGGCGAAAAGAAAAACGTTGAAGGTAAGAAAATTTGGATTCAACACAAAGGTTCACTAAAAGATACGTTAGTTGAAATGCAACAAGATTTACAATCTTCAATTTCTTATGCAGGTGGACGTGACTTAGAAGCGATTCGCAAAGTGGATTATGTAATCGTGAAGAATTCTATTTTTAATGGAGATACAATTTAAAATAGAAAAATTTTTCAATCTTAAATAGTAGTAAGTAGAGTGTCAGATGAATCTTTGTCTGATGCTCTTTTTTTTGGATTGAGAAAATAGGTTACGCAAAAATTTGTTATTTTTATTTCTTTTTTTTCGAAAATTCAGCTACAATAGAAGATGGAAAGAAAAGGAGAATGGAAGTTATGAAAAAAGTAAAAGTATTATCTGTTTTTGGTACAAGACCAGAAGCGATTAAGATGGCGCCTTTAGTTAAAGCTCTTGCAAAAGATGAACGCTTTATTGGAAAAGTTGCCGTTACGGCGCAGCATCGGGAAATGCTTGATCAAGTGTTAGAAGTATTTGAAATTACTCCTGATTATGATTTGAATTTGATGAAAGGTGGACAAACTTTAGCAGGAATTACTTCAAGAATTCTTGATGATTTGACACCTGTGTTATTAGAAGAACAACCAGACATCGTTTTAGTTCATGGAGATACAACAACGACTTATGCGAGTGCGACAGCAGCGTTCTATCAACAAATCAAAGTTGGTCACGTGGAAGCGGGTTTGCGAACTTGGAATAAGTGGTCGCCATTCCCTGAAGAAATGAATCGTCAATTGACAGATGTCTTAAGTGATATTTATTTTGCACCAACAAGCCAAAGCAAAGAAAACTTAGAAAAAGAAAATCATCCAACAGATGCTATTTTTGTAACTGGGAATACTGCAATTGATGCAATGGGCTACACTGTTGATGATGAATATCAAAGTGAACATCTACCAGCATCAAAAGAGGATAAAATGGTCTTGGTGACAATGCATCGCCGCGAAAATATCGGTCAACCAATGCGTCAAGTATTCCAAGCAATTGCGCGTGTTGCCAATGAACATCCAGAAGTGAAATTTATTTTTCCGATGCATCGCAATCCAAAAGTACGTGAAGAAGCAATTGGCATTCTGGGGGATTTAGCTAATGTATCATTGATTGAGCCTTTAGACGTTGTCGATTTCCATAATTTTGCAGCACGAAGTTATTTGATTTTGACGGATTCTGGTGGTGTTCAAGAAGAAGCACCATCACTTGGCGTACCGGTACTTGTCTTGCGTGATACCACAGAGCGCCCAGAAGGTGTTGAGGCAGGTACTTTGAAAATGGTTGGAACAGATGAAGAAACTGTCTATGACGAAACAACTCGTTTGCTTGAAAGCAAAGAAGCACATCAAGAAATGGCGCATGCCTCCAATCCATATGGTGATGGCCAAGCAAGTCAACGTATTTTAGATGCAATGGCGTATTACTTTAATATAGAAGAAAACCGACCAACTGATTTTGAATAATGGTTATTTTTTCGTAAGTTTTATTCTTTTTTTAGAGATAAAAAGTAAGTGAGGAGATCTCATGTGGCAAAAAATTGATAAGGCACAAGGACCTGCATATCGACAAATGATGGATCAAATCATGCGGAAAATCGAACAAGGCGAATTAAATCCAGGAGAGCGACTTGCTTCGGAACGGAAGTTAGCAGAGGCTTTCGGGGTGAATCGTTCCACCGTGGTTCATGCATTGGAAGAGTTACGTGCGCTTGGAATTTTGACAAGTAAACAAGGTAGTGGACGTTACGTCAATCAAACGGAATGGGGCAAGTTTTCCATTCCGAGAATTGACTGGCGTCAACTGATTGCTCATCGATATGAGCAGTCAATTAATCATTATGAAGAAAAAATCAATCGTGGAAAAAAGCAAACCAGTGCGTTTCTTGATTTGTATTCTAGTGAAATGCCGAATGAGTTATTACCTGATTTTCAATTTCCCTCTTATTCATTAGCAGATATATTAATGGAAGAAAAGAGAATGAATCGCTATGGCTACTTGCCTTTGAAAGAAAAAATCACGGGATATTTAAAAGAAGAACTTCAATTGACATTTGCTGCGGACCAACTTTTGGTCACGGGTGGCGGTCAGCAAGCTATTTTTTTGATTTTGCAAACCATTTTGTCGTCAGGAGATGCAATCGCGGTAGAATCACCGTCCTTTTTCTATCGTCTTCCTTTGTTTAAAGCAGCGGGGATTCGCCTTTTTGGTGTAGCGATGGATGAAGAAGGAATTGATTTGAAGCAGTTAGAAACATCAATTTTAAAAAATCAGGTAAAAGCTGTCTTAGTCAATCCTAATTTTCAAAATCCTACGGGAAAAGTCATGAGTCAGAAAAGACGCGAAGCGCTTGTGCAATTATGTCGTCGATACCAATTGCCTATTATTGAAGATGATGTTTTTACTGATTTTTCTTTTTCGGAGATGAATGAGGTCCAACCGCTACGGTTACTTGATCCAGATAATGTCTTATATATTGGTTCTTTGTCACGCGTTTTAGGTCGAACGACAAAAATCGGTTGGGTATTAGGTCCTGAAACATTAATCGCTCGCTTAGCAAATGCACAAGAAATGATGGAGTTTTCACTAAGTATCGTTTCACAAATGTTAGCAACGAGTGTTTTTGATGAAGCTTTTCTCTCGAAAATGTCATTAGTGCGGCAACAATTAGTTAAGCGAAGTCAACGATTGATTGATTGGTCGAAGGAGCAAACTTTTTTTGAGTTACATCCAATAAAAGGTGGTTACTATGCTTGGCTGACGTGGGAAGGTAAGCAATTATCAACGGAGATTGCGGATGAATTAATTGCGCAAGGGTTAGGGATTGCTCCAGCGCAATTATTTGGAGAAGAAGTGAACGGGTTGCGATTGAACTTCAGTCGGCTATCAGAAGAAGAGTTACCAAAATTTAGTGAATTAATGAACCAAGCAGCAGAAATGCTAAAAAAATAAAGAAAACTGTAACAGCATAGTGATTTTTCTATGCTGTTTTTTTGTTGATGAATTTTTTTACAGAAGTTCGGTATAACAGCTTCATTAGTTGTTTGTAAAGTTATGCACGATCCTAGAATGCGTCGAGAATAAACTTTTATAAAAGTTGTAACAACAAGGTTTGTAAATAGAAACAGTTCGATGTTTTGCTATAAAAATACGGAGGATTTTTTTAAGTAAAATGTAAACCGCTTTCTTGTTTGTGATTCAATTCACTATCGCTGATGTAGCAAGGATTATTTTTATAAAAAATTATCGTGAATTTATGGGCTTATAACTTGTATTTCTCCATGATACATGATAATTTATGTATGAAGCCGGTTAAATAGTGATACAGATTCTATTACTGTTTCAATCGTAGCTAGAAGAGAATTTCTTATAGACGAGAGAGGAATGTGTGACAAATGGCAAACAAAAAAGCACCAATCGACTTCCAGGCTTTACTTGATGAAGTCAATTCAGATTTTCCAGTTTATCAAGCACTTGATCAAGATGGAAAAGTTGTAAATGAAGATTTGATCCCTGATTTATCAGATGATGAATTAGTTGAGTTAATGACAAAAATGGTTTGGTCACGTGTCTTGGATCAACGTTCAACAGCATTGAACCGTCAAGGACGTCTTGGATTTTTTGCGCCTACAGCAGGCCAAGAAGCAAGCCAACTTGCGAGTGCATTTGCTTTTGACAAAGAAGACGTTTTATTACCTGGTTATCGTGATGTTCCCCAACTTGTTCAACACGGCTTACCATTAACGCAAGCGTTTTTATGGTCTCGTGGACATGTTGCTGGTAATTTATATCCGGAAGAATTGAAAGCTCTACCACCGCAAATTATTATTGGTGCACAGTACGTTCAAGCTGCTGGTGTAGCACTAGGCTTGAAAAAACGTAACAAGAAAAACGTTGTCTTCACTTATACTGGTGATGGCGGTTCTTCACAAGGAGATTTCTACGAAGCAATTAACTTTGCGGGTGCTTACCATGCAAATGCTGTTTTCTATATTCAAAATAACGGTTTTGCAATTTCAACACCTCGTGAAAAACAAACAGCTGCTAAAACATTAGCACAAAAAGCTGTTGCAGCTGGAATTCCTGGTATCCAAGTTGATGGAATGGATCCACTAGCTGTTTATACTGTTTCAAAAATGGCTCGTGATTGGGCAATTAGCGGAAAAGGTCCTGTGTTGATTGAAACATTGACTTATCGTTATGGTCCACATACTTTATCAGGTGATGATCCAACACGTTACCGTTCAAAAGAGATGGATGGCGAGTGGCAAAAGAAAGATCCATTGATTCGTTTCCGTAACTATCTAGTTGAAAAAGGATTATGGTCTGAAGAAAAAGAAGAACAAGTAATTGAACAAACAAAAGAAGAAATTAAAGAAGCAATTGCAGAAGCTGATAAAGTACCAAAACAAAAAGTTTCGGATTTCTTGAAGAATATGTTTGAAGAATCACCACAAACAATTAAAGAACAAATTGCAATCTATGAAGCGAAGGAGTCGAAATAATCATGGCACAAAAAACAATGATTCAAGCAATCACTGATGCTTTAGCACTTGAACTAGAACATGATGAAAATGTCGTCATTTTTGGTGAAGATGTTGGTAAAAACGGAGGGGTTTTCCGTGCAACAGAAGGATTGCAAGAAAAATTTGGTGAAGATCGTGTGTTCGATACACCTTTAGCAGAATCAGGGATTGCAGGTCTTGGGTTTGGTTTAGCTTTAGAAGGATTCCGTCCAGTTCCTGAAATTCAATTCTTTGGCTTTATTTTTGAAGCAATGGATGAAGTTGTTGCGCAAATGGCGCGTACGCGTTATCGCATGGGTGGAACAAGAAACTTACCAATCACGATTCGTTCACCATTTGGTGGTGGTGTGCATACACCAGAATTGCACTCAGATAATTTAGAAGGATTGATTGCACAGTCACCTGGTATTCGTGTGGTGATTCCATCAAATCCTTATGATGCAAAAGGTTTATTAATTTCTTCAATCAGAAGTAATGATCCAGTTGTTTTCCTAGAACACATGAAACTGTATCGTTCTTTCCGTGAGGAAGTGCCAGATGAAGCGTATGAAGTACCTTTGGATAAAGCAGCAGTAACTCGTGAAGGATCAGATGTTTCAATCATTACTTACGGTGCAATGGTTCGTGAAGCAATCAAGGCTGCGGATAAATTAGCGCAAGAAAATATTTCGGTTGAAATTATTGATTTACGAACAGTTGCTCCTCTTGATATTGAAACAATCATTCAATCTGTTGAAAAAACAGGCCGTGTAGTTGTTGTTCAAGAAGCACAAAGACAAGCAGGCGTTGCCGCACAAGTGGTTTCTGAAATTTCAGAACGCGCGATTCTTTCTTTAGAAGCACCAATCGGACGTGTTTCTGCACCTGATACTGTCTTCCCATTTGGACAAGCGGAAAATGCTTGGTTACCAAACGCTTCTGATATTGAAGCAAAAGTCAAAGAAATCGCAGAATTCTAAGAAAAGAAGGGGAAAATTCATGGCTTATCAATTTAAATTACCGGATATCGGTGAAGGGATTGCAGAAGGCGAAATCGTAAAATGGTTCGTTAAAGCAGGCGACACGATCAATGAAGACGATACATTGTTAGAAGTTCAAAACGACAAATCAGTTGAAGAAATTCCATCTCCTATTACAGGAACGGTTAAAAACGTATTAGTTCCAGAAGGCACTGTGGCAAATGTGGGTGATGTTTTAGTAGAAATCGATGCACCTGGTTATGAAGATAGCGAACCAGCTGCTCCCGCTCAAGAGCAAACACCTGAATCTCCTGCTGCAACACCAACAGCTGAAGGTTCTGGTGAAGGCGTCTTTGAATTTAAATTACCAGATATCGGTGAAGGAATTGCAGAAGGCGAAATCGTAAAATGGTTTGTTAAAGCAGGCGACACAATCAACGAAGATGATACATTATTAGAAGTCCAAAATGACAAATCAGTTGAAGAAATTCCATCACCTGTTACTGGAACAGTCAAAAACGTATTAGTTCCAGAAGGTACTGTGGCAAATGTGGGTGATGTTTTGGTAGAAATCGATGCACCAGGACATAACACAAGTCAATCTTCAGCACCAAGTACGCAAGCACCAGCTGCGGCAGCTCCTCAAGAAACAAAAGCTGCGACATCAACAGTTGTTGCTACAGCTGATGAATCAAAACGCATTCTTGCAATGCCTTCTGTTCGTCAATATGCTCGCGAAAAAGATGTAGATATCTCACAGGTGACTGCTACTGGAAAAGGTGGCCGTATCACGAAAGAAGATATCGATCAATTTGCTTCAGGTGGTACACCTGTTCAAGCAACTGCACCAGAAGCAGCACCAACGGCTGCAAAAGCAACGCCAGAAGCACCGGCTGCTGCACCAAAAGCAGAACCAGCTGCATTCAAGTCTGGCCAAGCAGAACGTGAAACTCGTGAAGCATTAACACCAATGCGTAAAGCAATTGCTAAAGCGATGGTTAATAGCAAACACACAGCGCCACATGTCACTTTACATGATGATGTTGAGGTTTCAAAACTTTGGGATCACCGTAAGAAATTCAAAGATGTTGCTGCTGAAAACGGCACAAAATTAACTTTCTTACCATATGTTGTTAAAGCATTGACAGCAACTGCGAAGAAATTCCCAGTATTGAATGCGTCAATTGATGACAAAACACAAGAAATTGTGTACAAACATTACTACAATATCGGTATTGCAACTGACACGGATCACGGGTTGTATGTACCAAACATCAAAGATGCAAACATGAAGAGTATGTTTGCAATTGCTGATGAAATCAATGAAAAAGCAGCGTTAGCGCACGATGGTAAACTTTCTGCCCAAGATATGCGTGATGGCTCAATTACAATCAGTAATATTGGTTCTGTTGGTGGTGGTTGGTTTACACCAGTTATCAACTATCCTGAAGTTGCTATTTTAGGTGTGGGTACAATTGCACAACAACCAGTCGTGAATGGCGAGGGTGAAATCGTTGTTGGTCGCGTGATGAAATTATCATTAAGCTTTGATCATCGAATCGTTGACGGTGCAACTGCACAGAAAGCAATGAATAACATCAAACGTTTATTAGCAGATCCAGAATTATTATTGATGGAAGGATGAGTGGAAAATGGTAGTAGGAGATTTTGCCATTGAGTTAGATACAGTTGTAATCGGTGCTGGACCTGGCGGCTATGTAGCTGCCATCCGTGCCGCAGAAATGGGACAAAAAGTTGCCATTATTGAACGTGAGTATATCGGTGGAGTGTGTTTGAATGTAGGATGTATTCCTTCTAAAGCCTTGATTTCTGCCGGACATCATTACCAAGAATCATTAGATTCAACTTTATTTGGTGTAACAAGTAAAGGTGTTGAGTTAGACTTTACTAAAACACAAGATTGGAAAGACAATCAAGTTGTTAAAAGTTTGACAAGTGGTGTTGGAATGTTGCTTAAAAAACATAAAGTAGAAATCATCGAAGGAGAAGCTTTCTTTGTAGATGACCACACCTTACGTGTTATTCATCCTGATTCTGCTCAAACGTACTCATTTAACAACGCAATTGTTGCAACTGGTTCTCGTCCAATCGAAATTCCAGGATTTAAATTTGGTGGACGCGTGTTAGATTCAACTGGTGGTTTAAACTTGAAAGAAGTTCCTAAGAAATTTGTGATTATCGGTGGCGGTGTTATCGGTGCTGAATTAGGTGGTGCTTATGCAAACCTTGGATCAGAAGTTACAATTTTAGAAGGCTCACCTTCAATTTTACCAACGTATGAAAAAGACATGGTTAAACTAGTTACTGATGATTTCAAAAAGAAAAATGTTACAGTGGTCACTTCAGCAATGGCGAAAGAAGCAATTGACAATGGTGATAGCGTAACAGTGAAATATGAAGTAGACGGCAAAGAACAATCAGTTGAAGCTGACTTTGTTATGGTTACAGTTGGTCGTCGTCCAAATACGGATGATCTTGGTTTGGAACAAGCTGGTGTTGAAATCGGCGAGCGTGGATTGATCCCCGTTGACAAACAAGGCCGAACAAATGTGGCTAATATTTTTGCAATCGGTGATATTGTTCCTGGTGCGGCGCTTGCTCACAAAGCAAGTTATGAAGCAAAAATTGCTGCTGAAGCTATTTCTGGTAAAAAAGTTGCTGTTGATTACAAAGCAATGCCAGCTGTTGCATTTACTGATCCTGAACTAGCAAGTGTTGGGATGACGATTGCAGAAGCGAAAGAGGCTGGGATTGAAGCAAAATCGTTCAAATTCCCATTTGCAGGTAATGGACGTGCTATTTCATTAGGAAAAACAGAAGGATTCTTGCGTCTAGTAACAACAATTGAAGATCACGTGATTATTGGTGCACAAATTGGTGGTGTTGGAGCAAGTGACATGGTTTCTGAACTTGCTTTGGCAATTGAATCAGGCATGAATGCTGAGGATATTGCTTTAACAATTCATCCACATCCATCTCTTGGTGAAATTACAATGGATACAGCTGAATTAGCTTTAGGGCTACCAATTCATATCTAAAAAATCAGTTTATGAATTTTAAGATGTGCGACAGTTGATGTCGTACATCTTTTTTTGTTAGCTAGAGAAGGAAATCAGGGAGTTTTGTTATACATAACACTTTTTTTATCGTAGAATGAAGAAAGATTATAGTAAACGGAGCGATTGAAATGTTGAAAGAAGAACGTTGGAATGCGATTGTAGCTTTAGTAGATCAAAAAGGAACGATTAAAGTGAGTGAAATTGTTGAACGTCTATCGGTTTCTGACATGACTGTTCGCCGAGATTTAACAGAGTTGGAAGAAGCAGGACGCCTGAAACGGGTTCATGGCGGCGCGCGAAGTCTAAATGTTTATCAACATGCCGAGCTTTCTCATCGTGACAAACAAATTATTAATAGCGAAGAGAAAAAGGAAATTGCGCAAAAGGCTGTGCAACTAATCAAAGAAGATGAAACAATTTTTCTGGGACCTGGGACGACCATTGAGTTATTGGCAGAAATTATGGAATTTGAACGTTTGCGCGTAGTAACTAATTGTTTGCCAGTATTCAAAACATTGAGTAAAAAACAAGGAAATTTAAAAGTGTACTTAGTTGGTGGTGAAATGCGTGAGCTGACAAAATCATTTTTTGGCGAAATTTCCAACAAAGCATTACAAGATATGCATTTTCATAAGGCATTCTTCAGCAGCAATGCAGTGAAGGATGATGAAGTGATGACTGCGACGATCGAAGAAGGACAAACACAAGCAATTGCTCTAGATAATTCAATCGAGCGCTATTTATTGATTGATTCATCCAAGGTGGGGAAACAAGATTTTTATTCTTATTATCGATTAAAAGATATTACAGCAGTTGTGATGAATAAGGACGATTATGATACTTACCAAAAACTGGAAAAAGAAGTTCAGGTGATCGTTTAGCTTTCTTTATAAAGTTTTTTATAAAAGAAAAGACCAAGACGCTGGTAAAAAAAGAGACTGGGACAAAACCCCAGTCGTTCTTAACACATTTTACAAATTAAAAAACGCCTAAAATCAACGTTTTCAAAAACGGATTTTAGGCGTTTTTTTCTAGTTAGGTTACTTCTGTTCCGGTCTCGTTTTTCGAATAAATGGTGTTCTCAAACCAAAATTTTGTTATAACTTACGCTTGCTTCAAAAGACGTGGAGCTATTTTTGAAGTATTTGCTAACTATCTAGTCAGAGATGAATAGTTTGAGCTAAATACTTTGCGCCACAACCTTATACACGGTGTCCAAGAAGTAACTCTTTCTAAATAAGTCTAAATTTCACAAAAATTTGAGAAGCAATTTCTGAAAATTCATTCTTATTTATTAGAGCTGAGCACTTCTTTTACAACCTCATACACGGTGTTCTCAAAGCAGCTTCTTCAACAATAAGTCTTTCTTTCATAAAAACATGAGAAACTGTTTTTAGAAAAAATTTCTTATTGCTTGAAGCTAAACACTTTGCGCCACAACCTTATACACGGTGTTCCCAAAGCAACTCCTCGAAATAATTCGTAACTGTCTCAAAATATGAAAAGATATTTTTGTCAGTTGCTCATTATTTTGTCAGAGCTGACCGCTTTGCACCACAACCTTTTTTACATAGTAGCTTTTTCCGCAGCGTAAGCAGCATTTCTTTTTTTCATTTGACGAGCATACCAAACAAAAATCAATAGGTAAGCGACAAGTGCTAAAATCGCATACAGAATAAATTCAATTTGCCCTTGAGAAGCATGACCAACTAAATAGCCCAAGAATTTTTCGACTGGACCTTCCATTGTAGTGTGAGAAATCAAGGAGTCAGCATTTAGTCCTGCTGGGAATGCACCAACTTTTTTTGCAGTTTCTGTAACGAATGGAGCAATCAAGGTACCTGACCATAAGAATAACGGTAATTCGATTGCACCAATGACAATCATACGAATCAATTTACCGCGAGTCACAACTAATAGGGCGGGTGTAACACCCATAGCGATGATACCACCTAAAGGTAATAATTTATTTCCTGGTAAAACAATCGCTTCAAGAAGCATGATCGGTGCTAACACATTGGCAGCAGCCCAAATTTCTGCACGACCAGCAATGAAGGGCCAGTCTAAACCGATATTGATGGTCCGACCTTTTAATTTGTTTGAGGCAAAATCTGTAATTCCTTGTGATAAAGGCTCAACAGCAGCAATGAACCATGCGCCAATCAAAGAAAATAGCTCTAAACAGACAGCGGCAGTGAATGCGAGTGAGAAGATTTCGGTTGGTGTTTGACCAGCTAGTAGGCCAACAAAGATACCTAAGTAAATCCCGATAGCAAATTTTGATCCCCAAAAACCGATTTTGCTATTTAATTTGGCAGCGTCGAAGTCATATTTATCTAACCATGGGAAAATTTTATCAAAAATTTTATCGAAAACCATGATGATTGGATTCATCATATAGTTCATATGTGTGGTAGTCATTGGGTTTGAATCAGGTGCATTTAACAAATCGTTGAAAGTTGGCTTCATCAAGTCAGAATTGATGATTTTTAAGACACCGATAAAAATAACCAACAGTGTAGCAATCAATAGATTTGCTCCGCAGAAAATGGCGAATAGACCGACAATTGATAAATGCCAAATGTCAAAAATATCAACATCTAATGTGTTTGTTTTATTTAAGAACAACATAACAACGTTGACGATAACCATAATCAATAAGAAATACAACGTATAAGGGGAGCCCCAAGTGATTGTTGCTAGAGGAGCCCAGCCAACATCGGTGATATTTAATGAAATACCGGTACGTTCAACAAAATCGGTCATTGCGCCCGAAAATGCAGTCGTTAGAATACCAATAATTGCACCAATCCCTGTTAAGGCAATCCCTAATTTCAGCCCGCCTTCCAGTGCGCGAGTGGGCTTGACTTTAAAACAAAGCGCGATCAGTGTTAAAACAATAGTCATCAAAGGTGCAGCCCCTAAGTTGATTAGAGGCTGGAAAATCGTATTTGCGATATCAATAATTGCATTCATGCTCTTTTCTCCTTTATGTCAAGTTGAAAATCATTTTTTCTTATTTTTGAATCGATTGGATTGCTTGTTCCATTTGAGAATACACAGGTTCAGCCATTGCAGGGATGCGGTATAAGATCGCGCCAGCATCAACGATTGGAATGTTGACTGGGAAACCAAGATCGGTATTTGCGATTTGTGCAAAAATATCGTAGTGAGAAAGCATTTCTTGATTGATGTCTTTAATCATGACCGCGTCACAAGAAACTTGATACCCACGTTTACCTAGTTCATTTTCTAATGCAGATTTGATTTGGTGGCTTGAGTTAACGCCTGCACCACAAGCGGCTAAAATGTTAATCATTCGAAATTCCTCTTTTCTTATTTTTGAATTGATTGAATTGCTTGTTCCATTTGAGAATACACAGGTTCAGCCATTGCAGGGATGCGGTATAAGATCGCACCAGCATCAACGATTGGAATGTTGACTGGGAAACCAAGATCGGTATTTGCGATTTGCGCAAAAATATCGTAGTGAGAAAGCATTTCTTGATTGATGTCTTTAATCATGACCGCGTCACAAGAAACTTGATACCCGCGTTTACCTAGTTCATTTTCTAATGCAGATTTGATTTGGTGGCTTGAGTTAACACCCGCACCACAAGCAGCTAAAATTTTGATCATTTCAGAACACTCCTCTAATTAAAATTCTTTTCTAAAAATGTATAAATTTCCTTTGGGTCTTCATATGAGAAAAATCTTTGTAACTCCTTTTTGTCAACAGAATTGATAAAGTCCATGATGTCTGCCAACATACCCGCTTGTTCTGCACCATTTTCATTTAAAATCATAAATAAAAAGGAAGCATCCAAAGTGTCTGATGGCCGAATCATGTGATGAAATAAAATTGGGTGCGTTAATTTGATTGGAACGATTCGAGTCGTTTTGACGAACTCGCTTTCAGTATGGGGAATCGCAATATCTGGCAAAGATGAATCGATGGGCGATAAGTCTAACCCAGTTGGATAATTGGCCTCTCTTTCTAATAAATGATCGAAAAAGTCTTCAGTGACTAATTCTTTTTCTACTAAATCTAAATAAACTTCCTCAAACACCTCTGTTTGGGTTTGTTTATTTGAAACATAGACTGTTTCGGGGAAAAAGAATGTAGTAGTTGTTGACATATTTCCTCCTCCTTTGTTTGAAAATGTTTGTATATCTCAATTACACCTACAGTATAACCGCTTACATAAGAAAGTCAAGCATCTTTTCAAAAGAAAATAAACATATTTTTGCTTTTTGGTGTTGATATTTGTTTGCAAATGTTTTATTATGTCGTTGGAAAGGTGGTGCCTATGTTGAAAAGTGAACGGCAACGTTCTATTTTAGAATTGTGTGAGCAGTTTGGCGTTATTACGGTGAAAATGATTCAAAAAAATTTACCAGTGTCAGATATGACGATTCGTCGAGATTTAGATGAACTGGCTCAGCAAGGTAAAATCGAGCGTGTGCATGGTGGTGCACAGAGTAAGGGATATGCCGAATCTGCGATAACGATAAGAGAACAGCCACTGACAGGGGTTGAGTTATCTCATACTGAGAAAAAAGCCATCAGTATAGAAGAAAAAAAGTATATTGCAAAAAATGCTGCTAAAAAAATTTCAGCAGGAGATACGATTTTTTTAGGATCTGGAACAACCATCGAATTAATGACTCAATTTATTCAAGAAGGGCCGTTACGGATTGTGACGAACAGTTTGCCAGTTTTTAATTTGCTAGAAAAAAAGGAAGATCTCGAGCTGTATTTAGTAGGTGGTTCTTTTCGTAAGAAGACCGGTGCATTTGTTGGTTCTATGGCAAATGAGACGATTCAAAAACTAAGTATCGAAAAAGCATTTGTCGGCGTGAATGGTATTTTGGACGAGCACGTCTTCACCTTCAGCATTGAGGAAGGAAAGTTCCAGCAATTAGTCTTGGAAAAAGCACACAAAAAATATTTAGTAGGTGATGCGCATAAATTTGGCCATAGCGACTTTTACAATTTTTATTCACTTACTGAAATCAATGGTTTTTTTACGGATTACACAATCTCAGAGGAAATGAAAACTCAATACGAACAATATACTCAAATTTTTAATTGATTAGAGGAGGAGTACAGATGAAAATCGTCATTGGATCAGATGAACAAGGAATGAAATTGAAAGAACCGATCAAAGAATATTTACTTAAAAAGGGTTTTGAAGTGGTTGACAAAAGTGAAACCGCTTCGACTGATTTTATCGAATCAACATTAGCTGTAGCAACAGACGTTTTAGCTGAAGAAGGAAGTCTTGGAATTGCATTTGACGGATATGGTGCAGGAAGTTTCATGACAGCAACAAAAGTGAAAGGTATGGTAGCGGCGGAAGTATCTGATGAGCGTTCAGCTTATATGACTCGAGAACATAATAATGCGCGAATGATTACGATTGGCTCAGAAATCGTTGGTGAAGGATTAGCCAAAAATATCGTCAAAGAATTTTTAGCAGCTGATTATGATGGCGGGCGTCACCAAATTCGCGTAGATATGTTAAATAAAATGGCGTAAAAAGAAAAGGATGGTAAATATTCATGAAAATAGCTATTGGTTGTGACCATATTGTGACAGATGTAAAAATTGCTGTTTCAGATTTTTTGAAAGGCAAAGGATATGAAGTTATTGATATGGGGACATATGACTTTACACGAACACATTATCCTATTTATGGCAAAAAAGTAGGTGAAGCAGTTGTCAGTCATGAAGCAGATTTAGGCGTATGTATATGTGGAACTGGTGTAGGAATTAATAATGCAGTCAATAAAGTTCCTGGTGTCCGTTCTGCTTTAGTTCGCGATATGACAAGTGCGATTTATGCGAAAGAAGAATTGAATGCGAACGTGATTGGTTTTGGTGGGAAAATCACCGGAGAATTTTTGATTTGTGATATTATCGAGGCCTTTATTCAAGCGAAATACCAAGAAACACCTGAAAACAAACGTTTGATTGCAAAAATCGATCACGTTGAAAAAAATCATCCAGAGCAAGCAGATGAACATTTCTTTGATGAATTTTTAGAAAAATGGGACCGTGGCGAGTACCACGATTAAAATGGAGGTGAAAAAATGATTGTCACGATCACAATGAATCCTTCAGTTGACATCTCTTATCCGCTGGAACATTTTCAACTGGATACGGTCAATCGTGTTTCGAAAGTGAGGAAAACTGCTGGCGGTAAAGGATTAAATGTCACACGAGTCTTAGAACAGTTGGGTGCCGATGTTTTAGCAAGTGGCTTATTGGGTGGTGAACTGGGCGATGCCATCCAACATGAATTGACAAGTGCAGGGATTAAACATGCGTTTTCACCTATTAGTGGTAAGACGCGAAATTGCATTGCCATTTTGCATGAAGGGAAACAAACAGAAATTTTAGAACAAGGGCCGGTCATTTCAGCTTCAGAAGCGGAAGACTTTTTAGTTCATTTTGAACAGTTGGCAGAAGATGCAACGATTCTAAGTTTCTCTGGGAGTTTGCCGGCAGGATTACCTGTTGATTTTTATAGTGAAATGTTGGCGATTTGTCAGCAAAAGAAGAAACCAGTCGTACTAGATTGCTCAGGGAAAGCTTTGCAAGCCGTTTTGGAAAGTCAGGAAAAACCAACAGTAATCAAACCGAATCTGGAAGAGTTATCAGAACTATTAGCGTTTGAAGTGACCAATGAGTTGCCAGTTTTAAAAGAAGCATTAAGAAATGAACGTTTCGCTGGGATTGAATGGATCGTTGTTTCACTGGGAGCGCACGGCGCTTTTGCCAAGCATGGAAATACTTTTTATCAAGTAAACATTCCTAAAATCGACGTGGTGAATCCAGTTGGTTCAGGGGATGCGACAGTTGCCGGTATCACCTATGCGTTGGAACAAGGGAAAAGTGCAGAAGAATTATTGAAAATAGCCAATGTTTTAGGAATGTTAAATGCGCAAGAAGCAGTAACTGGTCAAGTAAACTTAATGAATTTCCCTCATTTATATAACCAAATCAAGGTTGCGAAAGTTTAACTAATTATTTGACAAAATACATCAAACATTGAAGTGATTGATGATGAAACTCAATAAGGACGGTGCAAAATCAATGATTGGAACTAAAGGAAAACAAGCATATATTGAGCAATTAACGGATGAAAATAAAATTATCAGTGCATTAGCCATTGACCAACGGGGCGCATTGAAAAAAATGATTGCGAAACATCAAGCAACCCCCGCAACAGATGGACAAATTGAAAACTTCAAAAAAATCGTTTCAGAAGAATTAACCCCGTATGCTTCAGCTATTTTGTTGGATCCTGAATATGGCTTGCCGGCAGCTCAAGCGCGTGCAGAGAGTGCTGGGTTACTTTTAGCTTATGAAAAAACAGGTTATGACGCTTCGACACCGGGACGATTACCCGACCTTTTAGCAGATTGGTCAGTGAAACGGTTAAAAGAACAAGGGGCGGATGCCTGTAAATTTTTATTGTACTACGATGTGGATGAAGCTACCGAAATCAATCAACGAAAACAAGCGTTTATTGAACGAATTGGATCAGAATGTGAAGCAGAAGAATTGCCATTTTTCTTAGAGCTAGTTTCTTATGACGCTGAGAATGCGGATAGCGCATCTTCAGCATATGCCAAAGTTAAACCACATAAGGTGATTGAGATGATGAAAGAATTTTCTCGCGAACGCTATCATGTTGATGTCTTGAAAGTAGAAGTCCCAGTCAATATGAATTATGTTGAAGGGTATGCAACTGATGAAGTTGTTTATACACAAGCTGAAGCTGCGGCTTATTTCAAAGAGCAGACAGAAGCAACTTCATTGCCTTTTATCTTTTTGAGTGCAGGAGTGTCTGCCGAGTTGTTTCAAGAAACATTGCGCTTTGCTAAAGCGGCAGGGTCAACATTTAATGGTGTCTTGTGTGGACGAGCAACGTGGGCAAATGGTGTGGAACCATTCATTGTTGAAGGGGAAGTAGCTGCACGCAAATGGTTAAACCAAACTGGTCGAGAAAATATCGAGGCATTGAACACGGTATTAAAGGAAACAGCAACGCCAGTTTCCTTATAGGTAACATTTAGCTAATAACGTAACTGAGCATTTTTAGCAAAAAAACTGTAGCGATGACGAATAAGTGATCGGCTACAGTTTTTTGTTTTGATTTTTTGAAGTAAAAGCTTTATGACAAAAATTTCCGTTATTTCGGAATCAAATTGTCCTTAATAAAAAGAAACCGTTTTTATATACTAAGTGAGTAGAAAGAAAGGTGGAAGAAAGATGAAAAAAATTGTTGCAATCACCTCTTGTCCAGTTGGAATTGCCCATACATACATGGCTGCTGAAAATTTAGAAAAAGCTGGGAAAGAACTTGGTGTCGAAGTGAAGGTCGAAACACATGGTTCGATTGGTGTAGAGAACGAGTTAACAGCCAGCGACATCAAAGAAGCAGCAGGTGTCATTATCGCGGCTGATACGAAAGTTGATAAATCACGCTTTGGTGGTAAACCACTAATCAATGTGGGTGTTCAAGATGGCATTCATCATGCGAATACATTAGTTGAAGATATCTTAACAGGAAAAGCGCCTGTTTTTGAAAGCGCTCTGACAGATGTTTCTGCTGAGAACAAGGGCGAAACAGAAGGACTAGGGAAAAAAGTTTATAAAAGTTTGATGAATGGTGTTTCTTATATGGTGCCGTTTGTTGTTACCGGTGGGTTGTTGATTGCAATTTCATTGACTTTAGGTGGGACAGCGACGCCAGAAGGAATCAAAATTCCTGAAGGCACGATCTGGGCAACGATGAACAGTATTGGCGGAATTGCTATGGGCTTGATGGTTCCTATTTTGTCAGCGTTTATTGCGCAAAGTATTGCGGATCGTCCGGGCTTAGTTCCAGGGTTTGTCGGTGGCATGTTGGCAGCTAACGGTGCTTTATATGGAAGTGATGCAAACGCTGGTTTCCTAGGTGGGATCATCACAGGGTTCCTGGCTGGATTTATTGCTTTGGGAATCAAAAAAATTCCTGTACCGAAAGCTTTGCAATCCATTATGCCGATTATCGTCATTCCGATTTTAGGTTCACTGGCAGTTGGCTTTGTCTTTATCTATGTTATTGGTGAACCTGTTGCACTTTTGTTTAATTCATTGACACAATTCTTAGCAGGTATGCAAGGTGGAAGTGAAGTTGTTTTAGCGATGATTCTTGGTGCGATGATTGCTTTTGATATGGGTGGACCATTTAATAAAGTTGCCTTTTTATTTGGATCAGGATTGATTGCTGAAGGAAATTACTCAATTATGGGGCCAATTGCAGTTGCAATTTGTATTCCTCCTTTAGCGTTAGGTTTAGCTTCATTGATCTTGAAAACGAAATTTACAAAAACTGAGCGAGAAGCAGGAAAAGCTTCGTTAGCGATGGGCTTGTTTGGGATTACAGAAGGTGCGATTCCATTTGCCTCAACTGACCCATTACGTGTTATTCCAAGTATTGTAGTTGGTGCGATGACTGGTAGTGTAATTGCGATGCTTTCAGGTGTAACTGACCACGTTGCACATGGTGGACCAATTGTAGCGGTGTTAGGTGCAGTTGATCATGTGGCAATGTTCTTTGCAGCAGTGATTGCTGGAATCGCAGTAACTGTTTTAATGTTAAGAATCTTGAAACCAACTTTACAAGTTACACCAGTTGTTGCGACACCAAACGGAGCAATGCACCTAGACGAAGTAGAAGACGCAGAAACTGAACCAACGATTGCTCCAGAAAATTTTGATTCAATCACAGAAATCATGACAGATGATACGATTGTTTTAGACACAACTGAAACAACAAAAGATACCGTTGTTGAAGATTTAGTACAACGTTTAGGGAAAACAGGTCACATTACAGATACAGCAGGGTTTAAAAAAGCAATCTATACTCGTGAAAATGAAAGTACAACTGGAATTGGGATGGGTATCGCAATCCCTCATGGTAAATCAGCCCATGTTACCAAGCCAACACTTGCTTTTGCGAGAAGTCAACAAGGAATTGATTGGCAATCACTCGATGGTGAACCGGCGCATTTGATTTTTATGATTGCTGTTCCAGAAAATAGCCAAGGAGATATGCACTTAAAAATTCTCCAACGTCTTTCACGCAAATTAATGGATGATGACTTCCGTCAAGCATTGATGGAAGCCCCAAATAAAGCGGCTGTTAATCAATTATTAAGCGAAATGTAACATAAGATGAAAAATCGACTGTGATGAGACATAATAGATGTGTTATCATAGTCGATTTTTTTATTCAGAAGGGAGCTTCTTTTCTTAATGAATCAACGCCAGCAATCTTTAATTTATCAATTAATAAAAAATAATAGTTATTTAACTACCAAAGAATTAGCAACGTGCTTCCAAGTTTCTGAGCGCACTATCCATAGTGATTTAAACAAAATCGAAGACTGGTTGAATGCGCACCAATTACCTTTAATTATTGAAAGAAAAAAAGGAACAGGTATTTTACTAGTTGGCTTACCTCATGAAAAAGATCAGGTCAAACGTCTGCTGAATGAAAAGACTGAAACGGAACTGGAGAAAAGCCAGTTAAGGCAATTGTTGATTTTTCATTTGTTAGTTGCAAAAGACGGTCTCAGTCTTGAAGAATTAGCAGAGAAATTATTTGTTGGTCGCCGAACAGTCAGAAAAGAATTAACAGATTTGCAAAGTTTTTTCCAACAACATCATTTAGTGTTAGTGTCAAAAACAAAACTGGGCACATTTATCACCGGTGACGAGCAAGAAAAAAGGCGACTGCTGGTGAAAACATTGCGTAATATGCAAAAGGCAGATCCACAAAGTCCATCCTTGAAGGAATTTTTTGCAAAAGACACACTAAAAGTAATTCAACATACGTTACGAGATGTCTTCTATGAGAATCAGCTAGAGGAACCAGCAGGCTTGTCTACTGTTGAGATTCATATTTATTTTATGTTAGAACGCATGAAGCAATTGCAAAAAGTCAAATTGAGTGAAGATGAAAATGAAGCAGTCAATCATACGCAAGCGCAAAAAATCAGTAGCCAAGTCTTAGCCAAGTTAGCAAACGTGTATCCAATTGAATTTTCACCGGATGAAATCAACTATTTAGCGTTAAGAATTGCTAACTTATTTTCTAAATCTCAGTCTGCTGCACGCTTTCAAGGTGAAGCAGATGAATTGGCCCTTCATTTGATTGATCAAGTTGAGCAATTCTTAGGTTATTCATTGAAAGAAGACCAGCTTTTGGCACAAAATTTAAGTTCTCATTTATCTTCCACTTATTTTCGTTTGAATTATGGATTAACGATTTCAAATCCGTTAACGAAAAATGTTTTTAGCACGTATACGCAATTATTTTTAGTTCTGCAATTGATTTTGGAGGATTATTTTGATAAAGAACCCTTTTATGTGCCGCAAGATGAGATTGCTTATTTGACGATCCATTTCCAAGCGGCAATCGAGCGCCACCAGCATCAAAAAAGTCGGAGATACCAAACGATTTTAGTTAGCGAATACTCAAAGGCAATGGCAACTTTTCTTGAAGCGAGACTTAATCGAGAACTTCCTGAATTGACAATTTTGGATTTAGTTGAGCATAGTTCTGAGCTGAATGCTGAAGAATTTCCACCGGTTGATTTTATTTTGACGACGCTCCCTTTTCAACATGAAAGCATTCCTGTAATCGAAATTTCACCGATGATTACGGAAACCGATTTATCGAGGTTGGCGAAATACATGCTAGAGCATGTGCCAAATAAACGAACAAAAACGTTTGATTTGGCAAATTTCACGAATCCATTCTTGATTTTCCCACATTTAGACTTAACAGACCCTACAGAAATCTTGTCTTTCATGGGAAATGTCTTAGTTGAAAATCAATATGTTCATCCGGAATTCATTGAATCTGTGTTAGAGCGAGATCGCCATTCGAGTACGCGGGTCGCATCACTAATCACGCTTCCCCATGGCAATCCATTTTATGTGAAGCATTCAACGATTTCGATTGCGACGATGAAGCAACCAATTACTTGGCACGGTGAGCAAATCTGTGTTGTTTTGTTGCTGGCGGTCAAGAAAAATGATTTGAAACATCCAGAATTCAAAAAATTATTCTCCGTCATTCATTATTTAGAGAAGCAGCCTGAACGTATGAACGAATTGTTGCAAACAGATCATCCGTTAGAAATTTTAACTTTGTTGTCTAGCTATGAGTAAAAGATATCCAAAGTTAAGAATAGTTGAACATATTTTTTTGGATAATAAATGTTTTTTTATATCTGACATTATTCCGTATAGGATGTTCAAATCCATTTTGCTACTTTATTAGCGAAATATTTGTATTATAAAAAAAGTATGGTATCATTAAGTTAGTTCAAATTATTAGATTTTCTTAAGGTAACACTGCCCGTTAGTGAAGTTTCAGGCAGTGTTACTTTTTTTGTTTATTTATGAAATAAAATTAGTTAAAATGTTATTATAAAAAAAACATTGTGTTTTTTTAGTAAAGAGTTCTTTTGTTAATTATGGCGATCATTTTGATGAAAGTAATATGTTAATTAAGTTTGGGTAGGACTGAACGTTATTGCGTACATAATAATAGGAGATAAAATTGGAAAAGTTAGGGAATATAGGTGAGCAAAATGAATCATTTAGTTGACGGGATGTTTGAAACCTTATTTTTTGAGTCAAACAGTCGAAACAAACTTCATTTATTTAAATATTTGATTGTGCAAGAACAAAAAGTTTCGTTAAAAAGTGTAGCAAAACAGTTTAATCTTTCCTATCAAGGAATACAAACATTGACGAAAGAAATTATTCAAGATGAGTTACAAGAACATGGTCAATCGCAATTTATCTTAAAAACGGGAAAGGTTCTTCGGGAGCAAGAAGTACAATTATTTACGATTGACAGTTATCGTTTATTTTTGCTAAAAAAAGAAAGTGTTACGTTTACCTATTTAGTTTATAAAGTGCGTCATCCTAATAAAAATGAACTCAGTTATGCGCAAAAACACTTGATTAGTATCTCAACTTTTCATCGAAAAATTCAATTGCTAAAAAATCTTCTAGCAGTTTATCAAATGAATCTAACACTTAAAACGACAAACGATCTTCAAGAAACGGCTTATCGGACCTTTCTTTACTTTTCATTGTGGTGGGGATATCGCGGGCAAGAAAATTTATTTACTTATCTAGGTAATGAAAAGAAATATCAGGTGATTGCGAATCAAGATATCTCATTTATCACAAAACAGCAGCTGGTTTTGCTATTAAATGTGTTGGAAAGTCGCTATTTATTAAAAAAATATTTAACGAATTTTGAGTTACAGGACGAATTACATACCCTCTTTTACGATTATGGAGCTCCTTATGCTGAATTATGGCATTACACACCGAAAAAGGTCAGAAGTGCAGAGAAAAAATTCTTGAGCACGTTTATCAATTTGTTTATCTTGAATGAGCGAATCACCACGGAACAAAAGAGAGTATTTGCCAGACAACAATTAAAACAAAACAAACAATTAGCCGAGTTTGTCAAAACGTATCTGAGATTACTTGAAAAAAATCAATTTGAAATCATCAGTGACAGTGAGTTTGTGTATGATGTCTTGCTTTTTTCAGGAATGGTCAACAACTTGATTGGGGAAGAAGCCAAAGAAATTATCCAGCTTATTCAACAATTGTTACCAGCTAGCTATCAAAAAACGTTAGTCGCATTGAAAGGAAAAGTGATTGAACAGGAGGAACTACAAGTCGCAACAAAAAGCAGACCTTTATTGGTGCTCTGTGTATTGTTGACACTTCACTACCGTAAGTATCGCGTGCCATCAGTGACCGTTGGTTTACCTAAAGAATTGGGAATCATATGTATCAAGGATTTGCAATCATTTTTGGGAAGCTTTGGCTTTGTCAAAGTCATTATTCTTGAGGATATTTCAACTAACTCCTGTGATTTACTTTTAATCAATTATTCGCTCATGAAACAAAAGGTGCCAAAAAAACAACGATATTATTATTGGGATCAAAGTAATTTTCCAGAAAATTACACCGCACTTGAAAGAAAAATTTTTGAAGAAAAAAATAGAAGAACTACTGAAAATCATTGAGTTTTCAGTAGTTTTTTTATTTTTTTAAAAGATAAGTAGAGACTGATTCCATGAAATTTGAAAAAGCGTCATTTATTTTTTGAATTTTGAAGAGGAAAGCATAAATTATGCTTGTTATACTAATTTTCGTTGGCTGACTTCTCAATATCTGAAAAAAATTTTTTAAAATAATGGGAAGTTGACTATCCAAGAGGGTGCTACTATTTAATAGAAGGACAGGAGGAATTTTAATTGTTTACGTTACCAAATTATTTATTTGAACCGCTATCTTGGATTTGTACAGCGTTGATTGTACTTGTTTTTGCAAATCTATTATTTTTTACAGCATTATCTGTTTTTGGTCTCATCACGCCAAAAAGAGATTATGAAATAGTTGCTCCGAAAAAGAAATTTTTATTTTTGATTCCTGCGCATAACGAAGCGGCAGTAATCAAAGAAACTGTCGAAGCGTTAGTTCATCAGGATTACGATCCTAACTTATTTGACATTGTGGTGATTGCTGATAACTGCACTGATAATACAGCAGAGATTGTACGGAGTATTGGCAAAGCAAAAGTGTTTGAAAACACATCGAAGCCTGATGAACCAAGAGGGAAACCACATGCAATTGCAAGCTTCATCAATAATGAAAGTTGGCAAGAGTATGATTATATTGCATTTATTGATGCGGATAATATTGTGGAACCTAACTACTTAACAGAAATGAATTCACAAAGTATTGCCCATCCGGAATTTGTAGTCATCCAAGGATATTTGGGTATGAAAAATGTGTTTACATCGATTACAGCATCTGGTTATTCTGCTGTGTACTTTATTACTAATCGTGCGGTTCAATTTGCCAATTATGTTTTAGGCTGGAATGCAGCGATTGGTGGCACAGGATTTATTTTAGACACAAAATATTTAATGGAACGTGGCTGGAATCCAAGAAGTTATACCGAAGATTTCGAGTTGCAAGTGGAGTTGTCAATGAATGGGTTAAGAAGTGGTTGGAATCAGTTTGCAGTTGTCCATGATGAAAAACCAAATAGCTTTTTAGCAAGCCATCATCAACGAACACGTTGGGCGCAAGGACACTGGTATGTAGCATTTTCAACAACTTTTAAACAAATTAAGTCGTTATTTAAATCAAAACACTTCAATGAACTAATGAGTAAGATTGAAACCTTATTTTATTCTTATTCAATGGTTCGTCCGGTAGCTTACTTAATTATTTTAGCATTAGGAATTATTGATATTCGTTTGTTGAAATACTTACCTAATTTGTTTTCTGTTATCACATTCTGGTTAACAATGGAAGCATTCAACTTTTTGATTATACCGACCGTTTACTTTATTGAAGAAGGTAAGGACTATTTCCAATTGAAAAACACTTGGTGGAAAAAAATCCTGTTTTTCATTCGCTTGGTTTACTGCTTTATTTATAATTCGTTAACGTATATGATTGCGCAAATCGTAGGCTTCTTTACGTGGTTCAAGCCACAAAACAAATGGAACAAAACAGTACATTCCGTACAATACAAAGATTTGGAAGGTGAACAATATGCAAGTACAAAATAATTTGAAGTTAGATCAAAAAACAAGTCGTCATCAGACGAAGAAAGAACATCGCGCAGGTTATTTCGGAAAAAATTTGGTTTATTTAGTGGTAATTGCAGGAATTTTAGCATTTTTCTTTATCAGTGCATAAGTCTTAACTAGCGTAATTAGCTTGTGAAAGTTTATTCATTCTTTGAAATTGAAAAATTTTTTTAAATATTAAAGAGGAAAAGGTTTTTTATGATTAGTACAATGGGTTTGTAAGTAAATAACAGCGAAATGTTATTTAGGTGCAATACATTTGAAGGGAGGTGAAAGAAGTGAAAAGTTCAGCATATAAGAAGTTTGTTTTATTAAGTAGCGTGTTTCTAACTTTATCAGTAACAAATGATCTTGTAACAATTGTTTATGCAGAAACAGCTGACCAAACAACTCTCTCATCGGAAGCAACAGAAACAACAACCACTCAAACCTCTGACAATTTAAGTGAGACAACAAATACTTCCGAAAAAGAGTCCAGTGAAAAAAATATTTCAAGTTCCATTATAACGGAAACTGAAACGAGTGCAACAGAAAAAGAAACAACAGCAGATGATGCAATCAAAAAAGATGTTCTCCCCGGAATAACTCCAAAAATTGCTACCGGCTCTGTTTCTTATAAAGCTAACTCTAGTGAATATACGTTAAATACAACTTATACAGGAACGATTACGTTGAGCAACAAAGATGGTGATTCGATTCCTGCAGGTACAACAATCGTTATTTCTATTCCGTCAGAAGCAATTGATTATAGCACGATTGATTTAACAGATGAAAACATTTCAAATTATTTTGATGTAACAATTGATGAAAGTGCGGGAACGCTCACGTTCGTGGTCAAAAAAGATATTGTTGGTAATACTACAATTTCGGCTGATTTTCATACAAAAGTAATTGGAACCCCTGGAACAACGTATAATGTGTCTGCAACGACGACATCAAACGGACAGGACATACCAACAATTGTTGGCACGCCTAAGTTAAAAGTAAATACCAATACACCGCCGATTTATAATTATGTTAACTCTTATTGGGGGATTTCAAATAGTAATCCTGGAAATTTTGTTGCAAGAGATGGCTCTGATATAGGTGGACTACCAACTGGTAATTTTAATCGTACGTTAGACGTGATTCAAAACTTTATTGAGGTAAACTATACTGGAGAAAACATTTTGCCTTCTGATTGCTTTTATCGTTTTGCTTGGTACATCGAACCAGTAGGAAACGGAAAAGTGACTATTACAGACGAAGACATAGCGAATATTGTTGTTCGAGATACGTTAACACAAGCAGTGATTCCTAAACAATATTACAAAGTGTATCGGGATTCTGGAAAGCCAGACAACAATGAAATTTGGATCGATTTACAGTCTGAAGACGTTTCGGGAGGCTATATCAAACGAGATGGTCGCTACGAAGCAAGTGTCAGCGCACATGCTAATAATGATAGTATCACTTACCCAAGTCAAGCTTATATCTATATGGCTACAGCTAATGGTGGGAATATCGGTGGTGGCGCACATTTTGATTTGAATAATCGGTTCTTGACGACTGGTGACAGTACCGTTTTTGCTAACTTAACTGTTGAAGATAAAACATTTTATGTTGGTGATCTAACAGACGAAAATATTAAAGAAAAATTATTAGAAAATATTACGGCTAGAGACACTGAAGATGGCGATATCAGTAAAGATGTGACAGTTGATTATAGTAGTGTTCAACCGAATACGCCAGACAAGTACCAAGTCACTTATTCTGTGACAAATTCTTCTGGACATCTCTCAACTAAGACGGCAACCGTTACGATTTTGGAAAAACAAGATGGTGCGCCAGTTACTGTGAAGTATGTTGATGAAGATCAAAATGAAATTGCTGAAGCAAAGGTTCTAAATGGAAAAGTTGGTGATCCTTATACTTCTCAAGCAGCAACAATCGATAACTATACTTTATTAGATGAACCTGATAATAAAGAGGGGCAATTTACAGATAAACCTCAAACAGTCACATATATTTATCAAGGCAAACTTCTCTTTGTTGATGCGCCAACTCAACTGCAATTTGGCGAGCACACCATTTCAGCAGGAGATGAAACTTACTCTTTAGAATCTTTGGATAAGAACTTACTCGTCCAAGATTTACGTAAAAATGGATCTACTTGGAGCTTAACTGCAAAATTGAATCAAGAATTCATTGGCACAACAACGAGCAAAAAATTAGGTGCTACACTGTATTACAATAATCCGACACAAGGTAAACAAGCAATCACAACAGACGAAAGTGTCGTTATCCATAATCAAACAACAAGCAACCATGATGAACAGAATGTGTCTCAAGACTGGCAGTCAAAACCCGACACTCTTCAATTATTCGTTCCTGGTGGAAAAGCTGTTGCAGATACGTACGATGCAACGATCGAATGGGATCTAAGTGATGTTGTAGCAAATGAATAAGGGGATAGAAAGCTATGAAAAAAAGAAACAAGCGATTCGCTGCATTACTATCCTTGATCTTATTCTTTGGTTTTGCTTCACAGGTTCAAGCAGAGCAAGTCGCTGATTCTGGTGGAAGTAAAGCAAGCGTTGGTTTTTACAAAACAGAGGATAGTAGTACAAGTGATTCACAAGAAGATTCAAACAATCAGATCATCAATAATAACGATCAAACAACAAATAATACAGTGAACAACGATACAAGACAACTTGTTCCTGATACGACACAATCAGGTTCTTACAAAATAAGCTCTGGCATCCTGCCCAAAACAGGTACTGTTAACTCAGACCCGATTACACTTCTTGGAGTTGCCATGATGATTATCGGGGTCATGTATTTATTAAAAAAACGAAAAGAGGAATTTTAAAATGAAAAAAGCAATTATGGGAATCGTATTATCTGCAACTTTATTATCTGCAACAGCTGGGGCAACTGTTTATGCTGCTGACATTGATCAAAAAGATACAACTGGTGAAGTTGGTTTTAAAGCACCAGATACTGGCGCTTTGACACTTGTAGAGGCTGCTGACCTAGACTTTGGTATGCATGAAATCTCAGCTACTGACCAAAACTATACAACTGAATCAGATACTTTCAGCAAAGTTCAAGATTTACGTGGTACTGAAGCTGGTTGGGCATTACAAGTTTCTGAAGCTGGTCAATTTAAAAATGATACACATGAATTAACAAATGCACAAATTACATTAGTTTCACCAACGATTGATGCAAGTTCAACAGCAGTTGCTCACGAAAAAGCAGGTGTTGTTTTGAAAACTACCAATGAAGCAGCAGTCATCATGGATGCTCAAACAGGTGAAGGTAATGGTTTAGCAATTGAAGATTTTGCTAAAGGTGCTGCATCTTTAAGCGTTCCTGGTGCAACAGTTAAAGTGGCTGGTCAATATACTACTACGCTTAACTGGGTATTGACAGATGGAGTTGCAAACAACTAACCATTCGTAAACGTGTAGGAATAGACAGTCATCCGGCTATCTATTCCTATTTTTTTGAAGGAGAAAAAAGATGAAAAACAAAGTCAAGGCTTTTTTATTATGTGCTATTTCAGTAGGTACGTTTTACTCATTTCAAAACGTGTCTGCTTCTGCGGTTGATTTTCAAGTAAATCCATTACCTTCTGAGAAACAGGTAGATAAGTCGTTATCGTATTACGATTTACAGCTGAAACCGAAAGAAGCAATAGAGTTAGTCGTTCAAGTGACGAATAATGCCAACCATCCAATTGTAGTCGATACAAATGTGGATCATGCATCAACAAATAGTAATGGTGTTGTGGAATATAAGAATAGTCAACAGTTTGAAGTAGCAAACTTAACAAATGATATGAAACAGTTGGTGAAAGTCCAAGTCGATAAAATTGCGCTAAAAGCCAATGAAACAAAAGAATTAACTTATACAATTACTGCACCAGAAAAAACGTTTGATGGAGTTGTAGCAGGCGGAATCAATTTGATAGAAGAGATTTCTAAAGAAACGCAAGACAGTGCTGCAAATAAGAGCAGTATGGCAGTCCAAAATCAATATGGATACACGATTGCACTTATTTTACATGGCGAAAAAGAAATCACAAAGCCGATTGTCGAAGCTGGCAAAATCAAGGTGGAACAAATTAACGGCCGAAATAGTATTAAATTCCCTCTAAAAAATACCAGTGCAATGTTTATCAATAAGTTAAATGTGAAGGGGGACATTCGCAAAGCCGATGAAGAAAAGGTGTTATACACCACGAAAATCGAAAACGGGCAACAAGCGCCAAACTCAGTGTATAACTTTGATATTCGAACCGATGGAAAAGAATTGAGTCCGGGTAAATACACGGCAACTCTGACTGCTGAATCAAAAGGAGAAAAATGGGAATTCAAACAAAATTTCACTATTTCGAAAAAAACAGCAGCTGATTTAAATAAAACGGCAATAACTAAGGAAGAAGATCACACGATGCTTTACCTGATTCTTCTAGTGTGTGGTATTTTATTACTTCTTTTTATTATTATCTTTATCTACATTCGTAAGAAAAATCAGAAAATCAAAAAATTAATGAATGAACTACAGAAAGAAGATAGCGCCAGCTAAATAGTAGCTATTTTAAAGAGGAATCGTATGAAGGAACTATTTGAAAAAGAGACGTTAGCAAAGCTGATGTTATTCTCATATATTGATAATTTAGACACTGACTCTTTTGCAGTCAAAGATATTGAAAAACAATTTGACTTAACTTATTTTCGGGCAAATAAACTTTTAGGTTTATTAATCGAAGACTTTAAAACGATGGAGCTGGATGATTACTTCTTTATCTCCAAAAATAAAAGTAAATATATTTATAAGAAAAACTGTTTGGATTCTATCAATCGTTTGATTTGGAAATATGGTAGAGAATCTTATTTATTTAGTCTTTTAGATTACTTCTTAAAAAATGGTATGAACACCAAAGAAATAATGGAGAACTATAGCTATTACCATTATGTAAGTGTTTCTTATTCCTATGTCATCAAAAATAAATTGGAAGCATTTTTGGAGATGCACCAAATGAATTTTTTGGTTGAAAATGTAAGTGAAAGCAAGTTACGCATTTTTTTAGCACAGATTTATTTTTATATTTTTAAAAATTATGAAAATCCTTTTTCAGCGGAAGAGTGGACAACTGCGCAAGCTTTTATTGAGGAATTACAAGAATTAAAAGTAATCGAGCCAATTGAAAAATTGAAAAAAACAAAACTTCTGTATTATTGTTTGGTTTCTTTTTTTAGGGTAGAAAACAAGCAAAATAGTGGCGATGAGGTATTGCTTGTATCAACTGATGAACGCTATATGGAACCAATTATCTTAAGTTATCGCAAATTTGCGGAAAATCGGGATGAAGTCAAAACTGAAGACGTCATCACGTTGATCAACTATTTGAGAGTCAACCATTATCTTTTTCAGGAAAAAGACAGTAGCTTAAAAAAAGAAAATGATCTTATGCAACTAACACGCAATTTGTTAACTACAGTAGGAATCGAACAACCAGATGAAAAGCTTAATAACCAGTTATACGAATTGTTGTTTAAATTTTCTTATTACAAAGATAGTCTATTAGACGGTCATTTTTATGTCATCTTAGATTTCTTTTTTGATGGTTTTGGTCAAGAAGCAGAGCGAATTTTACAATTTTTGCGTAATAAAGAAACGATTGCGGTGATTGGTAATCAAGCGGAAAGCCAACAACTATTATTAGAAACACTTTTACTTATCATCAACAGTCAAGCCTATCGAAATCAAAAACAAGCAATCACAATCACGATTGATTTCACTTTAGGAGAAGAATACAACAAGTACATTGCCAATAATATTGTGCATTTGCCGTTTGTTACCCTAAAAGTCGATAATCAGTACTCGGCTCAAACAGATATCTATCTATCAGATGTTCTATCCGAAGTAGTTGAGAGTGAATACTTAATTTGGAATAGTCCGCCAAGTTCAAAGGATTGGAAAGTCTTTGGGAATTTGGTATCAAAAATTTATGGAATGAGAAATAGCTTATGAAAAAATATTTAATCGTTTTTTTGTTTAGTTCGGTTATGATGATGAATGGTGAAAAAGCAAGTGTTCCTAAACTTTATCATGCAGAAGAAGATGTGGTACACGAAGAAGAGCATACCCGTGAAACAAGTGTTGGCTTCTATGAAAAAAAGTTGAGGAAGAAAAAATCAGCACAACCAGTTGTTGGTTTTGCACCAAGTAATGGGATTAGTAAGAAGAAAGTCGCGAATTTTGGAAGTAGCTCAATCCCGGTAACTAAATTGGGGAATGTTTTCGAAAGTCTGTCCGGTACGCTTATCTTTGGAGGAAAATCGAATGAAAAAGAATAAAAAAGTTTATTTTCTGCTGTTTTTCTACATTGCTTTAGCGTTGGTCGCTTATCGGTACATTGAAAATTCAATTTTTACACAGCACATAGTAACTGCCGAGTATACGGTGGGCGACAACGTAGCAAACTTACCAACGATTCCATTTGAAGAAGTGCAGTCTGCGACGATGAATGATGTGTTTACGTTGAAAAATGAGGAGTCAACGGCAATCGGTGCATTATCAATCCCTGAATTAACATTAGCTGTTCCGATTTTTCCTGGAATCAGTCAAAGTGCTATGCTTATCGGTGCAGCGTCTATGTATCCGAGCCGGAATCCATTGAAAGAAAATATGATTTTTCTAGGACATCATTTAAGCGAAAAAGGTTTATTGTTTGGAAAATTAGTAGATGCGAAAAAAGGACAGCATATTGATATGACGTATTTAGGCAAAAGCTATCACTATGTAATAAGCGAGAAAAAGATAATTGATGAAAAAGAAGTCAATTACATCGAAGAAAATCCAGAAAAGACAGTAACGCTATTGACGTGTGATAAGGCAGCAGCAACAACAAAGCGCATTTTAGTTAAGGCAAAAATGATCGAGGATACACAAACAGCATTAACAAAAAAAACAACTTTCAGCAAAAGAGCCACTTCAAATGATTGAACAGGTGAACAAAAAGGCAATGCATAAAGTTTATTTACAAATCGCCTTGTTTGGTTTGTTTGCAATCGTTGGAACAGGTGTCGTTTTATTTAGCAATAAGATTTGAGGTGTCACAATGAATTATTATGGAAAAATATCAAGTTATAAACAAAGATATTACTTGGAAAGAATTGCTAGCTTGAATCAAAAACTTCCGCGAATGGGTGCCTACAATTATCAAATAGAAACAATATTTTTAGAAAACTACTGTCCAGTTACATCTATTTCACTTTATCAAAAAAAGAAATGGATCAAAACTTGGCGAATCAGTGTTCAAAATGATGCCAATATCATTAGAAAAACAAAGGATGATTTTGTCATTGGCATTGATGGTCAATGGACGAATGCCAAAAATAAGATTTTAAATGATGCAAAATCGATTATTTTACAATCATAAATAACTTAAAAGTTGAAATACCCGATATGAATTGTATCAGGTATTTTTTTTATTGTTTCAAAGCGTTTTTTTAATATAAATCATTGATTTCTATGGTTTTTAGTTATTTTAATTATAATAATTATTTTTAAAGTATATTTTCACTCAAATAAAATAACTTTTATATTTTAATTTTTTGTTATATTTTAATGTTGATGTTTCTTTTTATAGGTGTTATATTAGTTCTTGTAAGCGGTTGTTACATAATTTGTTTATTTTTTGATATTATCGTTATAACTGTAATTACATAAAAATAAGTGTAGAGGTGTTTTGTTATGAAAAAATAATCAATTGTTTTATCGTTATCAGGAGTTCTTTTTTCAGTCGCGCTATTAGGTCAAGCGCAATCAGTTAAAGCCGAGACAAGCCAGCCAGCTATTGAGGTTAAACAAGTAGAAAATAACGTAGATGTGTCGACGTGGGAAGAGTTTAAAGAAGCAATTAATGATGACACAGTGACAGATATCAGCTTGTCTTCCGATATCGCAATGGCGACGACAGAATCAATTACGAACTTATCGAAAAATATTCATGGTAACGGACATACGATTGATGCCGACTTACATCAACTTTATTTTACGAAAGCCGATGCGGTTGGTTTGATGGAAAATGTGAAAATTATCAACACAGATATTTATGGACTACTTTGGAGTTCACATACAGCAAATATTACATATAAAAACGTTGAACATACAGGAAGACAAATGATTTATTTACCAGAAGGAAAGCTAACTTTAGATGGTAAAGTATCTAGTGTTTCTACAACAGAAGAAGTTTATCAAGGAAAAGAATTAGAAGTGAAACCAGGTGCCGTAATTAACTTTGAAAATGAATCAACTACCATTCCTGCTGTTCATATGATTTATTCAAAAGGCATCTTATCGGTTGGAAAAGATGCACAAGTAACAATCAAATCAAATACAACCTCAGTTTTAGGTGGGACAAACTTTTCTTTTGTGAATGAAGGGAATATCGTTGCGACTTCCGCTGATGATCGAGGAATCAATTTAGGAGCAAGCAGTACTTTAGAATTAAAAGAGGGTAGTCATTTGAAAATTCACACAGACGATACAGTTTATGAAAGTATTTTAGTTACTTCTGGTAATTTCTTCGTACGAAAAGGTGCGACTGTTGAAGCTGATTCAAATGGTAACCACAGTACAATCATCGCAGGAAAAGAAATCGTTTTCGAAAATGGGTCAAACTATTCAATTACCAATCATCACTCAGAGGGCCCTATTTTAGGTGGCTATGCAACAACAGCGCATGTAACTTTGGATTCACCAACAGGCTACAATCTTTGGTGGATTGACAGTGTAGAAGAAGCAACGCCTGAAGAAGTAATTGCGGGGCCGGTAAAATCGTCATTTAATATCTCGGGGTATACACATACAGGAATTAAGACCACGGATTTCTCATCAACTGATTCACATTTTGAAACGACACCATTTACAAATTACGGAAAAATTCAAGGGGGGTCATTTGTTGATGATGGCATCGTTATTGAGAAACCAGTTTTCAATGCAGTAACGGATCAAGACAAAGAGTTAACTGGAACAGGAACGCCGGGGGCGACAGTTAATGCGTATGTGAATGGTGACTTGATTGGAACAGGAACAGTGGATTCAGAAGGAAACTGGACAATCACAATTGATCCACAGGCAGAAGGAACGAAAGTTGATGTGAATCAAGTTGTTGATGGAAAAGAAAGTGAAATGGTTTCACAAGTAGTTACTCATGAAGAAAAAGTTGATGCGCCTGTTTTTAATGTTGTCAATGATAAAGACAAACAGTTAACAGGACTTGGCGTACCAGGTGCAACAATCAATGCTTATGTAGATGGCGTATTACTTGGAACGGGAACCGTAGAAGCGGATGGTCGTTGGACAATCACAATCGAACCACAAACTGAAGGAACAAAAATTGACGTGAATCAAGTCATTGATGGAAATGAAAGTGAGTTTGTTTCACAAATTGTTAGCCACTTAGATGAGACTGTTAACTTCTTCAAAACAGGTTATTGGCAAAGTTATGGGTTGATTTTAGAAGGATCAATGGATAACGGAAACTTAGATTTAACAAATCAAGACGCTGTGAAGAAAACACTTCATTTGACAGCTGCAGACGGAACAGAGGTTGGTACGATTGCCTGTGCAAATCAAGATTGGTATAATCATGGTGTTTTCAATGGCTATCAAGGCATTATTGACAACACATTGCTAGGTGGATTAGAACCCGGGGAATATAAACTTAGCGTAACGTTGCAAGTTGGCGACTTTGACGAAACACAAGATTTAAATGTAACAGGATCTGTACGTGATGATTATCAGCATGTGTTTACAGACATTGAAGAAACGACAGTTGGTAGTCATACGATTTCAACATTGGACAAAGATGGAATTGGTTATTTAGTTGTAAAATAAAGGAATAATCAAAAGAAGCATTTGGGACAACAGATAATGTTCCAGATGCTTCTTTTTTTACGTAACGACAGCTTTGAGCGTTGCACAGATAAAGAAAATTTTTTTGCTATAATTAATCTGTAGAGTTGGTTTCTTTTTGACGTAGTGTTCGAGTCAATGTGAGGGTTAAGATTTCTGTGTGGTAGTGATAGTCCATTTGCTTCAAAAGTTCGATTGCAGCTCGCGCTTTTTTTTCGCCGTTTGGGTGGTTGGTAAGAATCTGCCAAAGTCCTAAATAAAAATGATAATAATTTCGAAAAAACATCTGGTGCGCTTTATCTGAAAAATCATATAAAGTAGTTAGCAAGACTGGAACGCCTTCTATATGGAAATCTTCAATTAACTCATGAATCGCGTTAACTAAGAGCACACAAATCACATTCCGTGCTTTTTCAAAATTTTTGTAGCGATCCATTGCTGGTAATATGGACTGAAAATAAAGTACACGATCAGTTGAGTCAAGTAAATCCAAGGTGTTAGCAAAAAATCGAAAATCTTCGATTGTCCAAGATTGGATACTACTTAACGTTTGTTTTATTTTTGTTGTTGTTTGTAAGCTGACGCTGTCTTTTGTTAGTTTATTGGTTTCTTGATAATAAACTAACTGATCTAAGCGAGCATCTAATTGGAGTTTCCAAGGATGATCGGCTGAATGCTCTGTATATGTCTTTAAATAATGTTCCTTTAAAGAGAATAAAGCAGTGCTATCTGTTTGGTTGCCGCGTTTGCTAAATTCTTCGTAGAACCACTCTGTTTCAGATTCTTGATAATTCTGATGAATATAGAGAAACTCATCAATCTCCATTGGAAAGCGTGCCAAAATTTTGAGCAATAAATAAAAAGAGATATCGTGTTTTCCTTGTTCCAATCGAATGGCATATGATTTCGATAAAATATCTTGGTAGAGTATTTTTTGAGGCATATTTTTTTTAAGCGAATCGTACGAATTGTTTCACCATAATTTTTCATGATTGCTACCTCCCTAACATGGATTTTAGCATCTAGGTAGTAAATAAGGTACTTTTCAGCTTGAACTTTTTTTTGGCAGTATAATTATGCCATTCCATAGCTAGCAATGGCTAAATATTGTTCATCAGTACAATGTAGTTGTGGAAAGGATGAGAAGAATAGGAGGAACTAAGATGGATTACTTAGTTAACGTGAAAATTAAATGGCAGCAATTAATAATTGGTAGCGCACTTTTGATTATGGGATTCGGTTTATTATCACTATTTGAATGGACTTGGTGGGCATTGTTTTTTACGAGTATTCTTGCGTGGGTCGTTGTATTTGGTCCTGCTAGCAAAGAGATTTTTACTTTTCCAAGAAAATTTTGGGTGATTCCTTGTGCGGCACTTTTTTACTTGATTTTTGGCGGGGTCATAAGTGCGCTAACAAAAAGTATTGGATTTGACTGGACCAGTAATCCAGCAACAGGTAATCTGATGCTTTTGATCTTTAAGTTACCTTTTATGTTAATGGGGGAAGAATTATTAGGAATTGGTGTTCTGGAAGTTGCACATAATAAAGGCTTTTCCCTAACGATTAGTAATTTAATAAGTGCACTAGTTTTTGGGTTGATGCATGTATTTGTGTATTGGGACGGATCCATCATTTCAACAGTAATCCATGTATTGTTGTTGCAAGGTGCCGCGCGATTAATTTTTAATTATGTCTATATCATTACTGGAAGAAGTATTTGGGGATCTTGGTGTACACATGTTTTAGTGGATTTAGTTGCATTAAGTCTGTAAACAAGTATACGAATGTTAAAAAGTTTATGAGATTACGCGGAGCCGTTTATTTCATAAACTTTTTTTGTGTTTTTAAAAATTAGACTCTTACTTATAAGTTTGCTGGGAAAAGTTTAAAGCTTGTGAGATTCTGTTGCAAATGTCTTAGCTGTGATAAACTAAGGTGGAGTAGGAAAATGGAGGAATGAATGCATGCAAGATTACCAATATCCAATTGATTTAGATTGGACAACGGATGAAATGGTGACCGTAATGAATATGTGGGAAGCGTTAGAAAAAGCAAACGAAGCCGGCATTAATAATGAAAAATTTTTAGCTGCGTATCAGCAGTTTAAAACAGTGGTGAAATCTATTGGAGAAGAAAAGCGTTTAGGTCGAGAATTTGAAAAAGTTTCAGGCTATTCGCTGTATCGAACAGTTCAAATGGCGAAAAAAAATCAGAAAAAAACTTTGAAAATGAATGGGTGAACCAGATGGAACCAATAATTCACGAAATCAAAAGTTGGCTGCTTGAAGCGGGAGAACAAATCAAAGCAAGTGAGAGGCAACAACTAACTATCTTTGAAAAAACAAATCGAAAAGACTTAGTCACAAATATGGATCGAACAGTTCAACAATTCTTAGTTCAGAAGATTGCTGCATTCGATCCAGATGCAAGAATTCTAGCGGAAGAAGATGGTTATAATGAGTTAACTGACTTAACTGGACGAGTATTTATTATTGACCCCATCGACGGAACGCTCAATTTTGTGATGGAAGGCGAAAATTTTTGTATCATGCTGGCTATGTATGAAAACGGCGTAGGACAGTTAGGGTTTATTTATGATGTGATGCAAGAAGAACTTTACTGGGGCGGACGTGGAATAGGCGTCTATCAAAATGATTTGCAGCTTTCACAACCTGTGAACAAAACGTTAGAGGCTGGATTGTTAGGAATGAATGGCTATTTATTTGCGCATAATAAGTTTAATATCCGAACAATTGGTGAAAAAAGTATGGGGGTCAGAATCACTGGGTGTGCCGGCTTAGAAATGATTGCAATGCTAAAAGGAAATCATATTGGCTATTTGTCAAACTTGAGTCCATGGGATTATGCGGCTGGTTGTGTTTTGTTAACAGAATTCGGTTTCTTCTATAGTAATATGAATGGCGAGCAGTTAGCATTTCATGGGCGTGAATTATTTGTAGCAGCAACTCCGAAAGCGTTCCAGCAAATCCACTCATTCTTAGAAATCTGAGTAGGCAGGCACAAATGAAACTTAAAAAAGCTGTGAAACGGAATTTTTCGAGATGAAAATGAAAAAAAGTTGATAGTTTATTAAGTTTCGCGAAAAAATGAAAACATTTCACTATATTTCATGAAAAAAGTTTGCTATAATAAGCAGTCGAGTAAATTGCCCTGTCAGAAATAAACTGATAAAAGAAGGAGTTAGTTACATTGAATTATAGAAACGATATCCGTAACGTAGCAATTATTGCCCACGTCGATCACGGAAAAACAACATTAGTTGATGAGTTATTGAAACAATCAGATACATTAGACGCACATACACAATTACAAGAACGTGCGATGGACTCAAATGCATTAGAAAAAGAACGTGGAATCACAATCTTAGCTAAGAATACAGCTGTTGATTATAAAGGTATTCGCGTAAACATCATGGATACACCTGGACATGCGGACTTCGGTGGTGAAGTTGAACGTATCATGAAAATGGTTGATGGCGTAGTTTTAGTTGTTGATGCTTATGAAGGTACAATGCCTCAAACACGTTTTGTTTTGAAAAAAGCTTTAGAACAACACATTACACCTATCGTTGTTGTTAATAAAATTGACAAACCGTCTGCTCGCCCTGAACACGTTGTTGATGAAGTTCTTGAACTTTTCATCGAATTAGGAGCAGATGACGACCAATTAGATTTCCCAGTTATTTATGCTTCTGCATTGAACGGAACTTCAAGCTTATCTGATAATCCTGCAGATCAAGAAGCAACAATGGCACCAATTTTTGATACAATTATTGAAAAAATTCCTGCGCCAGTTGATAACAGTGACGAACCTTTACAATTCCAAGTTTCATTGCTTGATTACAATGATTACGTTGGACGTATCGGTATTGGTCGTGTGTTCCGCGGAACAATCAAAGTGGGCGATCAAGTTGCTTTGATGAAACTTGATGGAACAGTTAAAAAATTCCGTGTAACAAAATTATTTGGTTTCTTTGGTTTGAAACGTTTAGAAATCGAAGAAGCAAAAGCTGGAGATTTGATTGCTGTGTCTGGTATGGAAGATATCTTCGTTGGAGAAACTGTTACACCAGTCGATCATCAAGATGCTTTACCAATCCTACACATTGATGAACCAACTTTACAAATGACTTTCTTAGTTAATAATTCACCATTCGCAGGTCGCGAAGGTAAATATGTAACAGCTAGAAAAATCGAAGAACGTCTAATGGCTGAATTACAAACTGACGTGTCGTTACGTGTTGAACCAACAAATTCACCTGATGCTTGGACTGTTTCAGGCCGTGGGGAACTACATTTATCAATTTTGATCGAAACAATGCGTCGTGAAGGTTATGAATTACAAGTTTCACGTCCAGAAGTTATTGAAAAAGAAATTGATGGTGTAAAATGCGAACCTTTTGAACGTGTACAAATCGACACACCAGAAGAATACATGGGTAGTGTGATTGAATCACTAAGCTTGCGTAAAGGTGAAATGCAAGATATGGTTCATACTGGAAATGGCCAAATTCGTTTGACTTTCTTAACACCGGCGCGTGGCTTGATTGGTTACTCAACAGAGTTCCTTTCAATGACTCGTGGTTATGGTATCATGAACCACACATTCGACCAATATTTACCAATGCTAGCTGGTCAAATTGGTGGACGTCACCAAGGTGCATTAGTTTCTATTGATACTGGTAAAGCAACTACTTACTCAATCATGAGTATTGAAGAACGTGGAACAGTCTTTGTAGAACCAGGTACAGATGTTTATGAAGGTATGATCATTGGTGAAAACAGCCGTGATAATGACTTAACAGTTAACATTACAAAAGCAAAACAAATGACCAATGTTCGTTCTGCTAACAAGGATCAAACTTCTGTAATCAAAAAACCTAAGCAATTAACACTTGAAGAATCTCTTGAATTCTTGAATGATGATGAGTACTGTGAAGTAACTCCAGAATCAATTCGTTTGAGAAAACATATCTTAAACAAAAATGCTCGTGAAAAAGCATCTAAAAAGAAAAAATAATTCATTGATGAATGAATAATCTTAAGACCAGCTCGTTCAAAATGAGCTGGTCTTTTTTTACCTGTGGAGAAGTGAGAAAGAAAAGGAAGAAAAATCTCGTAAAAACAAATAAGAACTTTTAAAAGTTTTCTTAAAGTTTTAAAAAACCAGTGAAAATGTTTCATATTTTATATTTGTTTCACAAACGAAACGAGTACTTGTATTGCTCCAACTCTCGAAGTAAACTAAAAAAGAAAGGAGTCACAACATGTATGAAGTATTAAAAAAATATTTTGGCTATGAACAATTTCGTCCTGGACAGCAAGAAATCATTCAAAAAATTTTTGAACAACAGGATGTATTAGGAATCATGCCGACTGGTAGTGGGAAATCAATCTGTTATCAACTCCCGGCAATTATGATGGATGGACTAACAATTGTTGTGTCACCCTTAATTTCCTTGATGAAAGATCAAGTCGACGCTGCCAACCAACTAGGCATCCCTGCTACGTTTATCAACAGTTCGCTAACAGGAAAAGAAACAGCCGAAAGATTTCAGTTATTGAATCACGATCAGTGTAAATTACTTTATGTTGCACCAGAACGTTTTATTATGCCTGATTTTCAGCAGGCAATGAGCTATTGGAAAGTTGAATTGATTGCAATCGATGAGGCACACTGTATTTCACAGTGGGGACATGACTTTCGTCCAAGCTATTTGCAAATGGCTGAAGTTTTAACTCAATTACCAAGTCGACCAGTAATTGTAGCGTTGACAGCGACGGCAACCATTCAAGTTGCTGCAGATATCAAAAGACTTTTAAAAATCCCTGATAGTAATCATATTCAAACTGGTTTTGCTCGGGAAAATTTGACCTTTCAAGTAATCAAAGATCAAAAAAAGGAACAATACTTAATTGAATATTTAAAAATCAACAAAAATCAATCTGGAATTATTTACGCGGCGACTCGAAAAGAAGTTGATCGTGTGTATCATTTGCTACAAAAGTTTGGGTTTTCAGTTGGACGCTATCATGGTGGACTAAATGAACGTGAGCGGACCGAAATGCAAGAAGCATTTTTGTTTGATCGTGTTCAGCTGATTGTAGCAACCAACGCATTTGGTATGGGAATCAACAAAAGTAACGTTCGCTTTGTTATCCATTATCAAATTCCTGGATCCTTAGAAGCTTACTATCAAGAAGCAGGTCGGGCTGGTCGAGATGGATTACCAAGTGAAGCAATTTTATTGTTTGCTGCTCAAGACATTCAAGTTCAAAAGTTTTTTATCCAACAATCACAGCGTGACGAAGGACAAAAGCAAAAAGAATATGAAAAATTAAAAGCAATGACTGAATATGCGTATATTGAGTCTTGTTTGCAGCAATATATCTTAAATTACTTTGGTGAAAAAAGTCTGCCTTGCAATCGATGCGGAAACTGTTTAGACGATCGTGAGCTGATTGAAGTAACAACTGAAGCGCAAATGGTTTTGTCATGCCTTAAAAGAATGGGTGAAGCTTACGGAAAACAGCTTTTGATGAAAGTTTTGGCGGGTTCTAAAGAACAGAAAGTAAAAACGTTAGGATTTCAACAATTATCGACCTACGGGCTATTGAAGAAGCAATCTCAAAAAGATATTTTACAACTCATTGAGTATTTGATTTCAAGCGGTTATCTGTTATCTGTGACGGGTGAGTTTCCAGTACTCAAGGTGACTGATAAAGGAATCCAAGTGTTGAAAAATGAACAGAAGGTTTATCGAAAAGAAGCGAAGAAAGTTCGGCAATTGGCAGAAGATGATACTTTGTTTGAACAGCTTCGTGAGTTGCGAACTGACTTGGCTGCTGATGCAGGTGTGCCACCTTATGTGGTTTTCTCTGATTCAACATTGAAAGAATTGAGTCAGGTACGTCCAACAAATCGACTAGAAATGTTACAAATCAAAGGTGTAGGACAAAGTAAATTAGATAAATATGGCGAGGCATTTTTAAAAATTTTGAATGAAACAACTTAAAAAAATAACAAATAACTACTTGTTTTACAAAAGTGATTTTTTATTTTGTAGAAAAGTTTGTAACCTGAAAAAAATTTGTGTCTATGTAAGAAAAAATGGATAAAAAAAGCGAGGAATCCCTTGATTTTACTGTTCGTTAAAAAATCAAGTATGTTATAATGAATAAATTAGAATAGGGGGTAGACATAGATGGATTCTCTAACCAAAGAATTCGCCGTTCATGTATTAAAGGAAGATGCAAATCGGATCAAACGATTGATTCGCAATCAAAAAAACAGTTTGTGTATTTCACAGTGCAAAGCATTTGAAGAAGTTGTTGATACGCAAATGTATGGTTTTTCTCAACAAGTTAGCTTTGCTATTCGTGTGGGAATCATTGAAAAAGACGAAGGACAGCTAATTTTGAGTGAACTAGAGCGTGAATTGAATCAGTTATATAATGATGTTTATCAGGAAAACTATGAAAAAAATGAAAGTGGCAAGGAGGAATAAACTTGCCTAAAAAAGTAAAAAAACGGCATTTAATGGACTATACGATTTTAATTCCCTATTTGATTTTGTGTGCACTAGGCTTGATTATGGTCTATAGTTCTACTTCATATTTATTATTAGAAAATGGTCAAAATCCCATGTCATCGGTGATCAATCAAAGTGTCTTTTGGGTATTGAGCTTAGTGGCAATCGCACTTTTATACAAGATGAAGACAGATGTTTTGAAAAATCAGCGACTCATTATGATTGCTTTTGTTGTCTTGGGACTCTTGTTGATAATCGTGCTATTTTTTGGGAAAGAAGTAAACGGAGCCAAAGGTTGGCTAACAATTGCAGGTTTTTCCATTCAGCCAGCTGAGTATTTAAAAATCATTGCCATCTGGTATTTGTCATTGACGTTGGCAAATCGTCAAAATGGTGTGCAGAAAGATTTTGTGGGTTCGATTAAACGACCCTTAGCATTGGTTCTCGGATTGACAGTTATCGTGGCTATCTTACCCGATTTTGGGAACGCAACAGTAATCTTCTTGATCGTTTTAGTTATGCTTTTAGCAAGTGGTGTAAACTACTACTACACTTGGATTGTCGGAATTGGTGGAGTTGGCTTAAGTATTTTTGTTATTTGGCTGATGAATGTTACGCATGGGAAAATTTTACCTGCACGTTTGCAGTACATTTATAGCCGCTTTTCGATTTTTCAAAATCCATTTGCTGATGAGCTGGATAAAGGACATCAAATGGTCAATGGTTATTATGCAATTTTCAACGGTGGTTTGTTTGGCCGCGGTTTAGGTAATAGTATTCAGAAAAAAGGATTTCTGCAAGAGGCACAAACAGACTTTATTTTCGCTATCGTTGTAGAAGAACTTGGGTTGATAATGGCAGTCTTGATTTTAGCTTTGCTATTTTTCATGATTGCTCGCATTATTTTAGTTGGAATTCGCTCAAGTGATCCATTTAATTCATTGTTATGTATAGGAATTGGCGGAATGTTTTTGATCCAAGTGTTTATCAACTTGGGTGGGATTACTGGCGTTATTCCTTTAACTGGGATTACCTTTCCCTTTTTAAGTCAGGGAGGATCAAGTTTACTGATGCTCTCGGTGTGTGTCGGATTTGTACTTAATATTAGTGCAGATGAAAAACGGAAAAGTTTAGGATTATACTAAAAAAGATGTAGGAGTGGTTCGATGAAAAAGGTTTTAGTTGCTAACCGTGGAGAGATTGCCGTGCGAGTATTTCGTGCTTGTACAGAATTAGGAATTAAAACTGTTGGGATCTACGCACAAGAAGATGAATATTCTGTCCATCGCTTTAAAGCGGATGAAGCTTATTTGGTTGGTAAAGGGAAAAAACCAATTGATGCGTATCTTGATATTGAAGGAATCATTGAAATTGCGAAAGAATGCGGTGCGGATGCCATTCATCCTGGTTATGGATTGTTATCAGAAAATTTAAGCTTTGCTCGTCGTTGTGAGGAAGAGGGCATTATTTTTGTGGGACCTAAACTTCACCATTTAGATATTTTTGGTGATAAGATTAAAGCAAAAACTGCTGCAATTGAAGCTGGAATTGCTTCCATTCCTGGGACAGATGGACCAATCGCAACTGTCGAAGAGGCATTACAATTTGCTGATACTTACGGTTATCCAATCATGATCAAAGCTGCCCTTGGCGGTGGCGGCCGTGGGATGCGTGTTGCTTATGATGAAAAGAGCGCTCGTGAAGGGTATGAACGTGCTAAAAGTGAAGCAAAAGCTGCTTTTGGTAGCGATGAAGTCTATGCAGAAAAATATATTGGTAATCCCAAACATATTGAAGTCCAAATCTTAGGTGATACTCATGGAAATGTGATTCATCTTTTTGAACGTGATTGCTCTGTTCAACGCCGTCATCAAAAAGTCGTTGAAGTTGCACCATGTGTATCTTTAAGTGAAGAACAGCGCCAAAAAATTTGTGAAGCAGCTGTTCAGTTAATGAAACATGTTGGTTATGTGAATGCAGGAACTGTTGAATTTTTAGTGGAAGGGGAGAACTTCTACTTTATTGAAGTCAACCCACGTGTCCAAGTTGAACACACGATCACTGAAATGATCACTGACGTAGATATTGTAACTACCCAATTATTGATTGCCCAAGGAAAAGATCTCCATAAAGAGATTGGGTTGCCACAACAAAAAGATCTTCAATTGAATGGTTCAGCTATCCAGTGTCGAATTACAACGGAAGATCCATTGAACCACTTCTTGCCAGACACAGGGAAGATTGATACTTATCGTTCACCAGGTGGATTTGGTGTTCGTTTGGATGTGGGTAACGCCTATGCTGGTTATGTCGTTACACCTTATTTCGATTCATTGTTAGTAAAAGTGTGTACGCATGCGGCTGATTTTGATACAGCAATCCAAAAAATGGAACGTTGTCTGAAAGAATTTAGAATCCGTGGGGTCAAAACGAATATTCCATTTATGCTAAATGTGATTACTCACCCGGAATTTCAGTCTGGCCATGCCAAAACGACGTTTATTGATAATACACCTCAGTTATTTGAATTTCCACGTTTACGTGACAGAGGAAATAAAACAATGAAATATATTGGCGAAATCACGGTGAATGGATTCCCAGGAATCGAAAAAATGGAAAAACCATTTTATGATGAACCAAGAATTCCAACTTCATTGGAACTTCGTCAAGACTATGTGACAGCAAAAAATGTTTTAGATGATCAAGGTGCAGATGGTTTGGTTGATTGGATTACAAATCAAGAGAACCTTCTGTTAACAGATACGACATTTAGAGATGCACATCAAAGTCTGTTAGCTACGCGTGTAAGAACGCAAGAATTCAAGAAAATTGCTCGCTTAACTGGTGAGGCGTTACCTGAATTATTCTCAAGTGAGATGTGGGGTGGCGCAACCTTTGATGTTGCTTATCGTTTCCTAAATGAAGACCCATGGCAACGACTTAGAAAAATCCGTGCATTGATGCCTAATACATTACTACAAATGCTCTTTAGAGGATCAAATGCTGTTGGTTATTCTAATTATCCAGATAATGTTCTAGTTGAGTTCGTACAAGAAGCAGCGGCACAAGGAATTGATGTTTTCCGAATTTTTGATAGTTTGAACTGGACACCGCAAATGGAAAAAAGTATTCAAGCAGTTCGTGATGCAGGAAAAGTGGCTGAAGCAGCAATTTGTTATACTGGTGACATCAATGACCCAAGTCGTGCAAAATATAATGTGCAGTATTATAAAGATATGGCAAAAGAGCTGGAGCAATTAGGTGCCCATATCATTGCAATCAAAGATATGGCAGGTTTATTAAAACCACAAGCAGCTTATCGCTTGATTAGTGAATTAAAAGCAACAACAGACTTACCAATTCATTTGCATACACATGATACTAGTGGCAACGGGATCATTACTTACTCTGCTGCTTCAAAAGCAGGTGTTGATATCGTCGATGTGGCAATGAGTGCAATGAGTGGAAATACGAGTCAACCAAGCATGAGTAGTTTGTATTATGCTTTGGTAAACGGTCCACGTTTACCAGAAATCAATATTGAACATGCCCAAAAACTGAATCATTATTGGGAAGATGTCAGAATGTATTATAAGCCTTTTGAAAATGGCCTGAATGCTCCTGAAACAGAAGTGTATATGCATGAAATGCCTGGTGGACAATATTCGAATCTCCAACAACAAGCAAAAGCTGTTGGTCTTGGCCATCGTTGGGATGAAATCAAGAAAATGTATCATACAGTTAACCTGATGTTTGGGGATATCGTAAAGGTGACACCTTCTTCTAAAGTAGTAGGAGATATGGCGTTATTTATGGTTCAAAATGATTTAACAGAAGAAGCTATTTATGAAAATGGGGATAACTTGAGTTTCCCTGAGTCAGTCGTAACATTTTTCCAAGGAGAACTTGGTCAGCCTGTTGGTGGATTTCCAGAGAAACTGCAAGCAATCATCTTGAAAGATCGTCCAGCATTTACGAAACGTCCAGGATTATTAGCTGAACCAATTGATTTTGAAAAAGTAAAAGCAGAATTGGCAGAAAAAATTGGTTATACTCCTCGCAAAGATGAAGTGTTAAGCTATTTGATGTATCCACAAGTCTTTTTAGATTACCAAACGTCCTATAACCAATTTGGAGATGTTACGTTACTGGATACACCGACATTCTTCCAAGGAATTCGTTTGGGCGAAACAGTGAATGTTCAAATCGAGCGTGGGAAAATCTTGATTATTCGTTTAGATGAAATTGGGGAACCTGATATTGATGGAAACCGAGTATTATTCTTTAATTTGAATGGACAACGTCGTGAGATTCTCGTTAAAGACAATTCAATTATCAGCTCAGTTCAAACGAAACGTCGTGCTGAACCAACAAATAAAGAACAAATCGGGGCAACGATGTCTGGGTCTGTTTTAGAAGTATTAGTGAAAAAAGGTGACGTAGTCAAAAAAGGTGATACGTTATTGATTACAGAAGCAATGAAGATGGAAACAACGATCGAAGCACGTTTTGACGGAAAAGTCGAACATGTCTACGTGAGTGCTGGTGAAGTCATCAATTCAGGTGATTTGTTAATCGAAGTGACCGAACAATAAAATTTGATGAAGGGTGGAATTAAAAACGTGAAAAGAGTAGGATTGTTTACTGCCATCTTCTTTTTGGTAGTTGTGGCATTTTACATGGAACCTGTTTTCTTTCCACCTAAGACAGAAATCAAAAATGATCGAACTCAGCAAATAGAAGAAAATCAAATGACAACGTGGAAATATCAGGAGCTTCAAGCGACTGGTTTTTCCACGTACATAGACCAACCCGTTAGCAAGCTTGAAGCGGATTTTGGCAGTGCGCATGATCGATTAGCCAGTGGATTTGGATTTGAAATCAGATATTACCAAGATGCCGAAAAACAGCTTCTCTTAGAAGCAAATATTCAAGAGAACAAGGTGAAAGCCGTTAAGGTACTAAACAGTGCGAATGATCAGATTGCACCATTTTCTTTTGGCATGACGATGCAAGATTTAACAGCTTTTACAACGATTTATACGAATTTCACATTTGATTATCAAAAAGAAGAAATTGGAATCGAATTGATGGAAGAAGATATGAACTACCGTCCCTTGATTGCTTTTGATAACGATACTTTTGCAATTATGTTTTTTGATCAGACAACAAATGGTCTATTTGCAGTAACATATTTGGATAAAGAAAGCTTGCTGAAATTGCTTCCTTATCAAGTTTTTGGTGACAATCTGCCAACCTATCAACTAGATAAAGAAGCAGACTGGGATAAAATCAATCGGGTAAAAGAACAAAAAGGAACAGAACTACTTAATCAACTGAGAGAAGAAGATAGTTTACCTGCTTACCGACAGATGTTACTTTTTGAAGAAAAAACAAAACATGTTTTATCAAGCTTTTTGACTAAACCAGAAGATTACTTAACACCAGAACGAGTAGAAGAATGGCAAGCAGCAGTGACTTCTTCTAAAACAATGAAACGTTTCTCTCTGACTGGTGATGAGTTGATGGATATTCTTGAAAAAAATCAATTGAAGCAAACCACTGGCTTGTTTACGCACCCGATGATTGACCCAACCTTTTCTTTTTTACAGTGGTATAGTGATCCGTATACACACGAGCGTTTTATGAGTGAATCGGCTGATACATTAGCAATTGCCTTTTCAAAAGAAAATGTGTTAGTCTTATTGCAAGAAGAGCAGGAAGAAAGTAGTGATAGCAGTGATCATTAATGAAGAATTATTTTGCTTAGAAGATCAATGTCAACAAGTGGTTCAGCGTATTCGTGAAAGTGAAACATTTCGTGCATATCTGATAAGTAAAAGAGTCATGAATCACTCTGATGAAGTTGAAGAGCTAAAAAAAGATTTTTTAACGAAAAAAGCTAGCTTTGAGCAAATTGCCGATTATGGGAAGTATGCCCCTGATTTTCGAGAAAAACAACGTGCAGTCAGAGCTGCCAAAAGAAAACTAGACTTAACGGATGAAGTGTCAGAGTTTCGGGTAAATGAAACACAATTACAAGGAATTTTGGATGAGATAGGGCAACAACTTGCAAGCGGGATTTCCAGTGAAATCAAAATTGATGCAGGTAGTCCGTTTTTTGAAACAAGTAAACATGCTGGATGCGGAGGGAACTGTCATGCAAGTTGATAAAACTAACTTTGAAATAACGAAACGTCGTGGAATAATCGTTTGGGTATACAGCTTAAAACAATTAAAAAATCTAAAGAAATTTGGGTTACTCCACTATGTCTCAAGAAGAATGAAATATGTTGTTCTTTACTTAAATGAAGAGACATTTGAGCAAACACAAGAGAGAATCCAAAAGCTTCATTTCGTTCGGCGAGTAGAACCTTCTTATCGTCCTGACATTGAAATGAATTTTGCAGAAAAAATTGGTTCTAAAGATGCAATCAAAGATGATGGCTTTGAAATCGAAGAACTAAGCACAGAAATTCGTTTAGCTGAAAATATTTAAGTCATACTTTCATAGATAAAAAAGAGTGAGGACTGTAAGTTACTAAGAAATTGTTTGGTGACTTGCAGTCCTTTTTTTGTCAGGTTTTGGTATACTAGTAAAAGCGAGAAACAAGGAGTGAGCATATGCGAGTTATTTCCGGAGAATACGGCGGACGCCGATTAAAAAGTTTGCCTGGTGCAAATACGAGACCAACAACTGATAAAGTCAAAGAATCGATTTTTAACATGATTGGCCCTTACTTTGACGGTGAGCGAGTATTAGATTTGTTTGCAGGTAGTGGTGGATTAGCAATTGAAGCTATTTCACGAGGCTGTTCACACGCTGTTTGTGTGGATAAAAATTATCAGGCTTTAAAAATCATCAAAGAAAATATTGCAATCACCAAAGAACCAGAAAAATTCACTACATTGAAATTAGATGCTGATCGTGCAATCGAACAATTAGCAAACCAAAAGGAGCAATTTGATTTTCTTTTTTTAGATCCCCCCTACGCAAAACAAAAAATCGTGGATCAAATTGAGAAAATGCTAGAACTTCGTTTGCTCAAACCAGATGCGATTATTGTGTGTGAAACAGATAAAACAGTTGAGCTTCCTGAAACGATTGAAAGTTTGACACAAATCAGACAGCAAAATTATGGGATTGCTGCTGTAACTATTTATCGAAATGAGGCGAAAGCATGACACGTGCATTATTTCCTGGAAGTTTTGATCCTTTAACAATGGGGCATCTTGATACAATTGAACGAGGAGCAGAGTTATTTGATGAAGTCATCGTTGGCGTGTTCGTCAACACATCAAAGAAAAGTTTGTTTTCGGCAGAAGAACGAGTGGTGCTTATTACGAAAGCTGTTGCACATTTACCAAATGTTCGCGTGATTCACCAAGAGCATCAGCTAACTGTAGAAACAGCAAAAGAATTAGGTGTTAAAGCGTTGATTCGTGGGATTAGAAATGTGAAAGATTTTGAGTATGAACGAGGTATTGCTCAAATGAATCACCACTTAAATAGTGAATTAGAAACAGTTTTTCTTTTAGCAAAACCTGAGTACAGCCATATTAGTTCAAGTTTGTTAAAAGAAGTACTCTATTTTAATGGTGACGTAAGTATTTATTTACCACCAGTAATCAATGAAGCTTTAGCTAGAAAGCAGGATCAAAATGAAGCTTAAACCATGGATCAAAAGTGTTATTATCGTACTGATTGGGCTAGCGGTGGCAGCCTTTGTAATTGTTCCACTGCCATTTTATATTGAGGCACCAGGGGCAACAATCAATTTAAAAGAACTGATTACTGTTGATGGAAAAGCAGATGAGTCATCAGGTTCGTTTTCTTTGACCTCTGTAGGTATTCGTCAAGCAACAGGTTTATTAGCAGTTAAAGCAAAGTTCACCGATTTTGAAGATATTATTAGTAAAGAAGAATTGACAGGTGGAGCAACGAGTGAAGAATATAATCAGATGCAAAAGTATTATATGGAATCTTCACAAAATGCGGCTATCGAACAAGCGCTTAAATTAGCAAACCAATCGTACACAATGAAGTTCGAAGGCGTGTATGTGATGAGTGTTGAAAAAAATTCAAATTTTTATGGCAAACTGGCTGTGGGAGATACCGTAACAAAAGTCGATGGCAAAACATTTAAGAGTTCTGAAGAATTTATGAAGTACATCAAAAGCCAAGAAGTTGGGCAAAGTGTAACAGTGACATTCTTACATGCTGGAGAAGAAAAAGAAGCGACTGGCGACTTAATTAAGTTATCTACAGATAAAAAGCCAGGAATTGGGATTACTTTGACAGATCATACAGAGATTTCATCTGATACAAACGTAAAAATTAATGCTGGTTCCATTGGTGGTCCTTCAGCAGGATTAATGTTTACCTTAGAAATTTACGATCAAGTAACAGGAAGTAATCTTCGACAAGGAAAAGCGATTGCTGGAACGGGTACGATTAACAGTTCGGGAGAAGTTGGTCGAATTGGCGGAATCGATAAAAAGGTTGCAAGTGCAAATCAAGCAGGTATGGATATTTTCTTTGCACCAGATGATACGCTAGATCCTGCAATTAAGAAAAAATACCCAGAACTAAAATCAAATTACGAAGAAGCAAAAGCTGCTGCCGAAAAACTGGACAGTAAAATGAAAATCGTTCCGGTTAAAACGGTACAAGATGCGTTAAATTATCTAAAAAAGATGAGCTGATTTAAACACTAGACGAAAAGTTCGGACAACTTGTTCCGGATTTTTCGTTTATTTTTTTGAAAAACAAATGCATTAAGAGCGATGAGATTGTCAAAAAATTGCGAAATAAAAAAATAAAATCTCATTTCGACGTAACTAATTGTGAATGGGGAAGTACCAAATAACAAAATGGGAACAAAAAAAGTGGAGAGGAGCGATTTCCAAATGTTGGCAAAAGTAGTTGCATCGTTGAAAGCACAATTAGCCCAGATCTATCATAAATTTGTCGAATCACCTAAACTTGTGGTCAGTCTTTTTTTAGGATTAATATTACTTTGTCTGGGTGGAGGGATCTATTTTTTTCAAATAAATACAATGAAAAAACTTCCAGCGACAACGATAGACCAAACAATTTTAACGACTGAGACGACAGCCAAAGAGCAGAGGAGTAGCGCAGTCGAAGAAATATATGTGGATATCAAAGGAAGTGTTAAGTATCCTGGTGTTTATTCTGTGACGCAAAGCCAACGTATAAAAGATTTGCTAACTAAAGCTGGTGGATTGACCGAAGACGCAGATGCGAGTCAACTTAATTTTGCTGCGAAGCTGGTTGACCAACAATTGATTTATGTTCCGAAAATCGGAGAGATTCGTTCACATCCGCCACAGAGTCAAACATCAACAGCCACAGATTCAAAAATCAATATCAATACGGCAGATATTTCAGAATTGCAAGAATTATCAGGGATCGGGGCAAAGAAAGCGCAAGACATTATCAACTATCGTGAAGAGAATGGGCACTTTAAATCAGTAGAAGAACTACAGGAAATATCGGGAATCGGGGAAAAGACGGTTGAAAAACTAAAAAACTTAGTTACAATAACAATAGACTAACTCACAGAGGTGAAGAAAATGAGCAATGATCGAATTCCTTGGGACCAGTATTTTATGGCCCAATCTGTATTATTATCTTTACGTAGTACGTGTACACGATTAGAAGTCGGAGCGACTTTGGTTAGAGAAAAACGCATCATTGCTGGTGGATACAATGGCGCTGTAAGTGGCGATGTTCACTGTATTGATGAAGGATGTTACATTGTCGACGGTCATTGTCTGCGAACAATTCATGCGGAGATGAACGCTTTACTTCAATGTGCAAAGCTAGGAATCCCCACAGAAGGTTCAGAGATTTACGTGACCCATTTCCCATGTTTGGCTTGTACGAAAGCATTATTACAAGCTGGTATTACTAAAATCAATTATCTACATGATTATCGAAATGATGCGTATGCACTTTCGTTGATTGATCAAATGGGTGCATCAATCCATCAAGTATCACTAGATTCAGCCTACTTCTCTAAACTACAAAGAGAGCTATCTGGTGAACACGTTTAGTTTAAAACTTTGTCTTGTCCAAAATCGCTTGATTTTTCCTGCATTGATTTCTGGCTTGATTAGTTTAAGTTATTATACAGAAAGCTGGCAATATCGTTTGATTTTTGCCAGCCTTTTTTTCTGGATTTGTTTAAAAGAAAATCGTTCGATTTTGTTTTTAAGCTTAGTTGGTGGCGCTCTGGTATTTTCATCTTGTTTATTTTTAGAAAAACCAGCGATTCAACCAAAGGTGTCAACTTCCAGTAGCTTCATGATTAACACTGATACAATGCGTGAATCAGGTGATTTTATTACATTGATTGGAACACTGATAGATGAAAAACAGCAAAAAATTCAGTTGAGTTATCGAGTCCAGTCTGAAGAGGAACTGATTCAAATTAAAAATCTTCGAGGAACAGCTTTTATTTTATGGGCAAGCGGTGAGTTCGAAGAGCCTGAACGAGCGCGAAATCCTTATAATTTTGACCAAACCGCCTATTTTAAGAGCCAACGAATAATGGGGAAATTTACAATTCAAAAAGTAAAAAAAATTCAAGAGCATCATACTTGGCGTAATTTTTTACAACGAAAAAGAGCTGCTGGAATCATGCACGTCAAAAAACATCTACCAGATAAAGTAGGGGTGTATGTTAACGCTTTACTATTTGGTTACAAAGATGCGACTTTCACTGACTCCCAAGAAGTGTACCAAGATACGGGCTTGCTTCATTTATTCAGTTTGTCGGGACTACATATCCAGGTCTACTTAGGTTGGATCTATTATGTTTTTAGACGACTGGGAGGGACAGTGCAAGAAAATACTGGTTTCTTGCTGATTATCACACTATGTTATGTTGTACTATCCGGGGGATCTGTGTCTATTTTACGTGCGAGCTTCTTGTTTTTACTTCGTCTAGTAGGAAAGTGTTTTAAGTTACGATTGTCTGCAATGGATCGTTTCGCAGTTGTTATGTGGCTATTGTTGTTGCTGGAACCTTTGACACTTTATCAAACTGGAGGTCAATTAAGTCTTTGGTTTAGTTTTTTGTTTATTATTTTGCCGTTATCGGAAAGAAGGCAAGGCATATTTCAATATTTTATGAAGTTGGCTATCTTTAGCATAGTCATGATGCCATTAATCATTTGGCATTTTTTTCAATGGCCAATTTTTGGGATGTTCTTGACACTACTCTTTTTACCGTTATTTGAATACTTATTGTTGCCGCTTGTAGTTAGTATTTTCTTTTTACATAATTATCTACCAAGTAGTCTTTTATTTGCTTTAAATGAAGGATTAGGTTATTTGGAGCAATTGACGAAGCAACTGACATTTGGCAATTTGATCGTTGGGCGCCCAGATAGTTTACTCTTTTTGTTAACTATGGTATATCTGTTATCTCTTCACACTATTTCTTTTCGAAAAAATGATTTGTTTAAACGGATGATCCTTTCTTTTTTTGTTCCGTTCATTTTGTGTCATGGAACAAAGTTTGATTTGACAACCTCAGTGACTTTTATTGATGTTGGCCAAGGAGATAGTATTCTTTTAAAGGCACCTAATGGACGAGAAAACGTTTTGATCGATACAGGTGGTAAGTTATCCTTTAATAAAGAAAAGTGGCGAGAACGTCCAAAACGAGCATACTCTGATTATAATCTCGTTCCGTTTTTAAAAGGACAAGGAATCAGAACAATTCATCGATTGATTTTGACCCATGATGATACAGATCATGTAGGTGAACTTGCTAATTTAGCAAAACATTTTACCATTGAAACTATTTTTATCGGTAAAGGGTCTGGGAAAACGAAAGAGGTCAAGAACCAGCTGAATCAACTAAAGAAACAAGGGACAATTGTTCAAGAAATAGGTGCGGGGCAAGAAATCACTGGTTATTTTGGACTGCGCGTATTGGCACCTTTGAGTCAAGGAAAGGGGGAAAATGAGGACTCTGTTGTTCTTTTAGCAGAAGTCAACCAACGAAAATTTTTATTTTTGGGAGATTTAGACCAAACAACAGAGGAAAAAATAGCGAAGCGATACCCTCTGTTAAGAGCGGATATTGTCAAGTTAGGACACCATGGAAGCAGAAGTTCAACCAGCCCTTTATTGATGTCACAACTTCAAGCAAAATTAGCAATTATTTCCTGTGGAGCAAATAATTTATATGGTCACCCACATCAAGAAGTGTTAACTAGTTTAACGAAACAACACATTGCCTACCGTAGAACAGATGAGGAAGGAATGATTCGTTTTCTTTGGAAACCATTTGATGTAGCAGAGGAAATTCAAACGATGGAAGGCTGGTAATTCAATTCTTGAAATGGTAGGATAAGTTTTGAAAGTGGTGAATAATTTGAGCGTGCAAGCAGACTTACAAAAAATTCGCAAAGAAAAATTACAACCTTGTTACTTAGTTTTAGGAACTGAAAAATTTTTACAAGATCAAGTGCGAGAAGAAATTTTGAAAAAAATACAAGTTGATAGTAAAGATGACTTAAACTTTTTGAGTTTTGATATGGAAAATGCTAGTTTGGACGAAGTAGTCGCAGAGGCGGAAACTCTTCCATTTTTTGGAGAGCAACGATTAGTATTCGTAGAAAATCCTTATTTTTTAACTGGTGAGAAAGTTAATAATGGGATTGAGCAAAATACCGATTTATTAGTCGATTATTTAAAAGCGCCATTAGAGTCCACCGTGTTGGTTTTCTTTGCACCGTATGAGAAGCTAGATGAACGAAAAAAAGTAACAAAGCAGTTAAAAAAGACAGCAATCACAATTGATGTTAAGCAACTAAATGAAAAAGAAGTCCGTCAATATTTGATGAACACGCTAAATAACTCAGAAATTGAGATGGATCGTTACGCAATCGATTTATTTTTACGATTAACGGATCTAGATTTATCAAAATTGATGCGAGAGCTGCAAAAATTAATGCTTTTTGCACAAGACCAAAAGAAAATCACGACCAAAGAAGTGGAACAGCTTGTGCCTAAAACGCTGGAGCATAATCTTTTCGATATGACACAATATGTGTTAACTGGGAATACAGAACAGGCATTGCGACTATATGAAGATTTAGTCTTGCAAGGAGAAGAAACAATCAAAATCAATGCCATTTTATTGGCACAATTGCGCTTATTACTACAAACAAAATTTTTAATTAAAATTGGCTACCAGCAAGCAAATATTGCAGAAACATTAAAGGTCCATCCTTACCGGGTCAAGTTAGCGATGCAAGAAGTTCGTCGTTTTGACGAAGGATTATTGATACGACTATTTGATCGATTGGTGGAGTTGGATTACCAAATCAAAACAGGGCAGATTGATAAAGAATTAAGTTTCCAACTATTTGTTTTGCAAGCTGGACAATTAGTTAGGAAGTAGACAAAAACATAACTGAACATAGAATTCGTGACATAGGATTCGAGAAAAAAAGTGTATGAAACAATACGCAGTTATTTTTGTTTGGCGCGCTGATTTTGCTTAAATTTATAGACGTGTGTTTAATAAGTTAAAGAAAACAATCAAACAGGGGGTTAGGACAAAACATATTGGTTTTGTCCTAACCCCCTGTTTGATAATCAGCAAATAAAAAAATCGGCATCAGCCGATTCTTTTATTATTTAGCAATTTTTTTGCTTAAACGAGATTTGTCGCGGTTAGCTTTGTTTTTGTGGATTAGACCTTTTGACTCAGCCATGTCGATTGCTTTAACAGCTTCTTTATATAACGCATCTACGTTTTCAGCACCTGAAGCAACAGCGTCTTCAAATTTCTTGACAGCAGTACGCATAGCGCTTGTTTGAGATGAATTCTTTACATTAGCGTTTTCGCTTGTGCGAACGCGTTTAATTGCAGATTCAATGTTTGGCATTAGTTTCACCTCCGATAATTTAAGTTCTTACGCGAGTTACCGCATAATTCAACATTCATTATTATACCTAAAGGAAGCTAGCTTTGCAATATGAACATGACAAGTTTTTTTCCTTAACAGTAAAAGAACGCAATTTTTTTGGTTGTTTATCAATAAATGAATAAAATAAAGCACCTGACAGTGAGCTAGGGAAGTAGGCAACAAAAAAACGCTATTGTGGGAGACAATAGCGTTAACCAAACTAGATTAGATCTATAGTTTAAAACAAAATTTGAATGGGAATGTTTGGTACATGGATATTATATAACAAGTGCTACCGTTTGCAAAGTATTTTTTGAAAAGGGATTACATTCTTGATTTAATAAATGTTTATGATTGAAATCATTAGTTATTTTATAACTTTGAAAATATCATGAAAACAGTTACTCAGGCGTGCCGACGATTTTGATATATTCATCAATATTTTTGATGATCATCTTTTTGATAACTAATTGATTTCTACGGTTCCATTTTCCTGAAACTTCTAGGACATACTTGTTCAATGGTAAGCGTAAAATATATTTAGCTAAATAACGATCTTTTAACAAGCCGTTAATTACGCGATCTTCAAGCTGAAGATTGATGCCAGTTAGCATCATAGGTTGTTCTTGTAGTACATAAGTATCTATTAAAAGACCTTCAAAGGTTTCCATGAGCGTCTTCCTTTCTATTAATTGTAACAATCTGACATCATTTTCTGATGTTCTTAACATTTAGTATAGCAAAAAAAGTGCATTTGAGCCAAAAAAGAAAAGAGTTGTCACCAGAAGTCTTTCGGCTAGGCAGCAACTCTTAAACGAACAAAAGATTGAGAAAAATCAATCGTTGTGATTTAAAATTTAAATTGGAAAACATTTTGGATCAAGTCAGGAAAGAGAACATATGCTAAGCCTAAAATCAATAGAATAGCCAAGACAAACCAGCCAATAGTACCAAAGAAATATTTTATTTTTTCTAACATTGCATTCACCTCCCTATCAGTATACCATGGATTTTGCATAATCATTTATTAAGAAACAGCAAAATATCAATGTTCTTGTTGAAAACTAAGGTGCATTACACGAAAATATTCGTTACAATATGAGAGAAAAGGAGTGGTTTGATGTTTATTTGGTTTGTTCGTTTGTTGACAGCCGCTGTCATGGTTGTCACATTCATCCCAGATACTCCATTAGTTTTTTTACCAGTTAACACGTTTCTTGCGTATCTTCCTATAGAATTATCCTACCAGATTTTGCGAAATAAGACCAAAAAGAGTAGTAATGTATTGTTACCAATCTGGTTACTCTTTTTTCCTAATATCCCTTACTTATTAACTGACTTTGTTCACGTAAAGAGACTGCACATTTATGCGCCAGCCGAGTTAGCTGGGATACCAGATGTTAGACACTGGACGCTGTTCGTGATTTTAGCGTTATTGGTTTTTACGTATGTTTTATTAGGATTTACTTTAGCTGAAAAAATCATTGAAACGTTCCCGCTATTTGGGCAAACGAGAGCATTGAAAAATTGTTCATTGATGATTTTTTCATTTTTATCTTCGCTTGGAGTGTATGTAGGAAGATTTCCACCGAGGATTCATTCAATTTATTTGTTCAAAGAACCTTTGAGGGTCATTCAAATTGTCTTTTTTGAATGGAGCTTTGAAAAATTATTGATTATTTTGTTATTTACTGTTTTTCATCTTTGGTTATTTTTTATGTTTTGGCTTATAAAAAAAGTTGTCATGGAAGCAGAAGGTGTCAAATAAATAGAAAAAAAGCTTATCTTAGTGTGACTCAATCGTCGAGATTACGACTTGTTTTGGGCACACCAAAGATAAGCTTTTTTATTTTCCGATTGAAATGAGTTGTAAGATACAATAGGCGATGCCAGATGCAATAACAGGCCCAGCAGCAATTCCTTTTAGGAAAACAACTCCAAGAATTGTTCCAAAAACTAAAGCTACAGTAATCTGAGGATCAGAAGCAATCAGACCAACTCCCTTTGAAGAAAGGACCGCAACCAAACCACCACAAAAAATAGCAACCCAGCCCATTGGTGATTTAAAAGCTTCTAACAAGTCTTTTAAACCAATTTCGCCCGTAGCGATCGGAATCAAAATTGTTGCAGTAATGATGGTAACTCCGATATTGATCCCTTTTCCTTGAAGCCAAGGATAGATATTTTTTGAAAGGGGAATCAATTTAAGTAAGAGTACAAAACCTGTCGCAATCAGTAAGCTTTGGTTTTTTGCAATAAATGCAATCAATAAAATAAGACCAAGAAATAACCAGCTTTCCATTAAGAGACCTCCTTTATTTAGAAGTTAATCATACCATTTCAATTATCCAAACAAAAGTGGAGATGTGGTGAAGCAATGAGAGAATAGAAAAAAGTTCGTGGATTGAAACACAAAAAGGCTGTGAGGCTCGTTCGTGCTTTAAATAATCAGAAAAAAATTATTTCTTAAAGGCAAACGGGGGTTCACAACCTTTTTAATTTTAATGTGTAATTGCCGCTTGGTACAATGGACAAGGTGTGCATCGTTTAGAATCATCGTTTTTCAAAGGCGCTAATGGTTGTAACATTCGTAGTCCGTTGAGAATCACTAAAATAGTACTGCCTTCATGACCAATCACACCAAAAGGTAAATTTAAAAATTGAAGGAAGTTTGAAAGAATCAATAAAACAATTACACCAACAGAAAAGACGATGTTTTGCTTAATGATTCGTTTTAATTTCAAGGAGAGACGATGACTGTAAACTAATTTGTCTAAGTCACTATTCATTAAAACGAGGTCGGCAACGTCAATCGCAATATCAGTTCCTTTTCCCATAGCAATACCAAGGGTCGCGGTAGCTAAAGCTGGTGCATCATTCACGCCATCACCAACCATTGCATTTGTCTGATACTTTATTTGTTCTTGTTTGATGAGCGCTGTTTTTTCTTCAGGCGTACACCCGGCATGAAAAGCGGAAAGACCTACTTGGGTAGCAATTGCTTTGGCAGTCCCAAGGTTATCGCCAGTAATCATACTGGTATGAATAGCAGATTCGTTGAAATAATGAATAGCAGCTGCCGCATTTGTTTTGGGAACGTCTAACAGACCAAGAATCGCTAATAGTTCATTCTCTTTTGAAAAGAAAATAACAGTTTTGCCTTGCTTCTCTAGTTCTTCAACAAGACTCGCCAATTTTTCATCTTTTTTAATCTCAGCTAGTGAATAAGCATGCTTTCCGACATGCCACTGACTTCCTTGATAGTTGGTAGTAAGGCCAAAACCAGTGATTTCTTCAACAGTCAATTGTTGAAGTTCTTTAGTTGATTGACTTCCAAAATGAGTTGTAATTGCTTCAGCCAAGGGGTGTGTTGTTTGGCTTTCCATAGCAACTAAAACGTTTTTGCTGACTGGATCATCTGTTAAAAAGAAAGAATCCGTTACAATTGGTTTTCCACGAGTCAGTGTTCCAGTTTTGTCAAAAGCAACTGCCTTTAATTCAGCCAACTGTTCTAAGTGAATCCCACCTTTGATTAAAATCCCGTTTTTAGCAGCGTTTGATAACGCAGCTAAGGTTGCGGGTGTTGCAGAGGCGACGAGGGCACAAGGTGAAGCGACAACAAGTAAGACCATTCCTCGGTAAAAACTTTCTTCCCATGTCCATCCAGCCAAAAAGGGAGGGAGAAGAATCATCAGCGGAACGCTAAGCAGTACGAGTTTGACATAAGTGTTTTCGATTCGTTCGATGAAGGAAGCTGTTTTTGTTGGCGTATTTTGAGCTTCCTCAACAAGTTGGATAATTTTAGCAAAAACTGTATCCGAACTAAGTTTCGTCACGGTCATCGTAAAGGGGTTTCCTTGATTCAACGTTCCTGCGAAAACTGGATCTTGCTGTTGTTTTTCCACTGGTACGGATTCACCGCTGATTGCTGCTTCATCAATTGTTGCTACTGGGCTCGTTAATTGACCATCGATTGGAATTGCTGCACCTTTAGGAACAAAGACTTTATCGTTGATTGTTAACTCAGTTACATCGACTTCCTTTGTTTCGCCACTCTCAAAAAGTTTTAAGGCACGTTGTGGTTGCAAATTCATCAAAGCGGTAATTTCTTTTTGACTTTTATTTGTCGTATATTCTTCTAACGCGCCACTTAAACAAAAAATAAATGTCAGCATGGCACCTTCAAAATAATTTCCAATCAAACACGCACCAATAGCGGCGAGAGCCATGAGCAAATCGACATTTAATGTATGGTCGAAAAATAATTCAGTCAAACCTTCCTTTGTCTGCTTAAAGCCACCAATTCCAATTGCCAAGAGATACAAGAACGGTGCAAAGGGGAGGGCAAGTTTAGTAAAGATGAAGCCTAAACTCATGAATACAAAACAAAAAATCGTAGAAATAAATGCTTTTCTTTTAAAAAGTTCCATTGGGCATTCCTCCTTCTCAAAATTACTATAGCATAGTCAAAATCTAATTGATAATAAAATATGCTAATTGAGAACGATAATGGTTATCAGTTGTATTTGCAGATTCTATCTATTATTCAAATAATAATTATTATCAATAAAACAATAAAAAAAGAAGCTGGGGTCAAGAGAAACCCCAACTTCGTTTCTTATTTCCTACATACTAATAAACCAATAACCAATTAAAATAATTCCTAGAATAATTCGATACCAACCAAAAGCAGTAAAGTCATTTTTCTTCAAGTAACTTAATAAGAATTTGATTGCTAAAATAGAAACAATGAATGAAACAAGTGTACCGACTAGTAAAACGACGGTTTCTTCAGTTCCAAAAGTATTTCCTTCCATCAAATACTTCACGATTTTCAACCCGCTAGCTCCAAACATCACTGGAATGCCTAAAAAGAATGAAAATTCAGTTGCAACAAAACGTGAAGCACCAATAATGATTGCACCTAAAATTGTTGCGCCTGAACGAGAAGTCCCAGGAACAAGTGCCAACACTTGGAATAAACCAACCATCAAAGCGGCTTGATAAGTAAAATCGTTTAATGATTCCCAGCGTGGTTTTCTTGTTTTGTTTCTTTTTTCAACGATGATAAATGCAATCCCATAAATAATCAAAACAATAGCGACTGACAAGAAGTTATGAAAATGTTCCTCCAACCAATCATCAAGTGGTAATCCAATAATTACAGCTGGTAGACAAGCAACCACCACTTTGAACCATAAAGACCAAGTATCTTTTTTCTCAATTGCTGTTTTACTAGGTGAGAACGGGTTTAACTTATGAAAATAAAGAACTACGACGGCTAGAATCGCACCTAATTGGATGACCACGTTGAACATTGACATGAATTGTGTGCTAGCATCCAGTTTGATGAATTCGTCAGCTAAAATCAAATGGCCAGTGCTACTAATAGGTAACCACTCGGTAATGCCTTCGATGATTCCCAAAATAACTGCTTTAATAACATTTGCAAAAAACATAAATTCCTTCCTTTCCAAACAAAATACATGTTATAGTATACCGTTCTTTTTTTTGAAAACCAAACTGTTTTAAAATATTAAGAAAAAATTTCTAAAGTTCCTTTCAACGCAAAAAAACAACTACGTCAAGAAAGTCAACGTAGTTGTTTTTTCGAGTATTTTTGATTATAGAAAAGAATCATGAGTAAGTTCTTTTCCTTTTTCAATATAGCTAACATCATTGATCCCTAAAATAGTAAATTTTCCATCTTGATAAGAAACCTTTGTCACGCTACCATTTTGCAAACCAGCACGTACAGGTTGTTTTCCATCAATCAAATTTAGTAAGAAGGCAATCGTTAAACCATGTGAAACGACTAGAACATTTCCGCCACCGTGTTTCTCGCAGTGATGTGCGATATCTTCGAAGCCATTCCAGACACGTTCTTTCAGTGTTTGATAAGTTTCAGCCCAGCCTGCAGTATCTAAATCATAGACAGCATTTGCAATCTGTTCAAAGGTCACATCAGTGGTAAACATTTCATCAGGTGTTTGAAAATTCAAGACACGAGGGATGACACCCCACATTTCTTTATCATAGCCACCTTCAAGTGAACCAAAACACCACTCGCGAATTCTTGGGTCGATTGAATATGGAATTTCTTTTCCTTTTAAATGCTCCCCTAAAATCGTACGAGCAGTTTCGATTGCGCGACCGCTATCACTTGAATGAGCAAAAGCGAATTCAATTTCTTTTAATCCACGTCCCAGATGACGTATACCTTCTTTTCCTTCACGTGTGAGTGGCGTATCACACCAACCTTGGACACGCTCGATCGTATTAAACATGGTCTTTCCATGTCTGACAATATAAAGAGTTGTTTCAGTCATTTGAACATTCCTCCTAAAATAGATTATGCATTGAAAAATGGATTTGTTTGTTTTTCATGTTCGATGGTAGTCGCGTCACCATGCCCGGGATAGACCGCGAATTCATTTGGTAAAATAAATAATTGCGTTTTGATACTATCTAGTAATTGTTCTAAATTACCAGTATACAAGTCTGTTCGTCCAATACTTCCCCGGAATAATGCATCACCAGAGACGACAAAGTCATCAAAAATAAAACTGACACTTCCAATTGAATGTCCGGGGGTAGGTACGACCCGAAAATGAATGTCACCGAGTGTATATTCTTTCATTTCAAATTCGTATTCAGCAGGGGCAACGATAATATTATTGATGTCATCGTGACGACCAAGCCCAGAAAGGTTAAGGATCGGATCGCCTAACCAAGATTGTTCTAGTGGGCTGACATAAACAGGGATGTCATAAAAATGACGTAGTTCTTCCACGGCACCGATATGATCATAATGCGTGTGTGTCAACAGAATAGCTACAGGTTGCTGAGTGGTTTTAGCGATTTGCTGACGAATCAAATCAGCGTCTTCTCCGGGATCGATAATTAGTAGTGCCTCGTCGTTATAAACTAAGTAACAATTTTCTTCGATAGGCCCAGTTTTTAGACGTTCAATGTGCATAAGAATTCCTCCAATATGTTTTCAAGCAAGTCGAATTACTTACTATAGTATAACGTATTCATCCTGATCAAACAAAAAAGCTCACTTATCTGAATTATCAGACTATATGAAAAGTATTTATAGATTTTAAACGGAAGGATAGTGAGTTTTCATCACATTTTAATTTGTCCTTGTTATATTTAACTCATCCAAAAATCCAAATTCTATATCCTATATCCCTGCCCATCCAGCAGGGTGTTTTTTTTTGCCAAAAAACGAAAAAAATGTTCGTTTATTGTATTTCATCCTTTGCGAATGAGTTTTTTTCAGGTAATCTTATAGACGAAAGAAGGAGGCGGATGTGGTGAAACAATCAAAAATCTCTGTGCGAAATCTTGTTGAATTTATTTTGAAAAGAGGAAGCATTGATAATCGCAAAAAGAGTAACCATACCGCATTAGAAGGTGCAAAAATTCACCGGAAGTTGCAAAAGCAAGGTGGAGATACTTATGAAAAAGAAGTATTTCTTAAGAAAACGGTGGATTTAGACGGTTACCAATTAACGATTGAAGGCAGAGCAGATGGAATTTTTCAAAAAGAAGGTATTTATTATATCGACGAAATCAAGACTTCTGAACCACGCTTTGAAGATTTGGAGAAAGAACAAGTTGAATTGTTCTTTCATCAAGCACGAGTGTATGCTTATATCTATAGTCATGAGCACGACTTGACAGAAATCAATTTACAATTAACTTATTTTCAAACAACGGAAGAAATTATTACTCGGAAAATCGAGCATCAAACGATTGAAGAGTTAGATACTTTTTTTACAAAATTAGTAGCGGACTATCAAGAATGGCTGATTTTTTCTGAGAATTGGCGGACTGTTCGGAATGCGTCGTTGATGGCATTGAAATTTCCTTATGAACAGTACCGAAAAGGACAACGTGAACTTGCAGTTGCGGCTTATAAAACGATCCGGACAAAACAAAAACTTTTTGTCGAAGCGCCCACAGGAACAGGAAAAACGATTTCAACGTTGTTTCCGAGTCTGAAAGCAATTGGCGAAGGTGAAGGAGAACGACTTTTTTATTTAACAGCCAAAACAATCACGCGGCAAGTGGCGGAAGATGCTTTAGTTGCCTTGAAAGATGTTGGAGCACAAGCAAAAAGTGTAACGATTACTGCAAAAGATAAAATTTGTTTTCTAACAGAAACAACGTGTAATCCAGACCAGTGTCCTTATGCCAATGGTTACTATAATCGGATCAATGAAGGTTTATGGGATCTACTGAATCACGAAAATCAGCTGACCAGAGAAGTGATTGAAAAATATGCAAAAAAACATACTCTGTGTCCGTTTGAATTGTCTTTGGATGCAAGTCTTTGGTGCGATGTGATTATTGGTGATTACAATTATTTGTTTGATCCAACTGTTTATTTGCGACGATTTTTTGAAGAAGAAAAAAATGAAGAGAACCTTTTTCTGATTGATGAAGCGCATAATCTGGTGGGGCGTTCAAGAGAAATGTATTCGGCAGAAATCTCTTATGCAAAAACAAAAAAAATAAAAAAAGAGATTCCAAAAGAATACGCAAAGTTACGACGACGTTTTACAAAAGTAGAAAAGGAATTCAAGCAAATTGAACAAGCGTTAGATACCAAAACATATCATCATCAAAAAGCTTCTGCAGATTCATTGACCAATGCGTTGTATCAAGTCAGTGAACATATCAAAGAATGGCTAGCTGAATATCCAGAGCATCCAGTGCAAGAACAGTTATTATCCTATTATTTTGAGGTGTTGCATTTTTTGAAAATCAGTGAGTTTTATGACGATCATTATGAAACAACAGTTGAGAAGAGTTTGTATGATTTGGTAGTGAAAGAATTTTGTATCGATCCAAGTTATTTTCTTGAGCAGTCATTAGCGAAAGGACGAAGTAGCTTGTTGTTTTCTGCTAGTTTTTCTCCGTTATCTTACTATCAAGAAACATTGGGTGGAAAAGATAGTTTGGCATATCGTTTGCCAAGCCCATTTTCAGAAGAAAATCAGCAAGTGATTGTTGCAAGTTATCTTGAAACCACTTATCGAAAACGAGAAACAAGCTTGCCGGCATTAGTTGAAACGATTGCACATTTCACGCAGGGAAAAACAGGAAACTATTTTGTTTTCTTTCCTTCTTATAGCTATCTAGATCAAGTAGTAACGGTTTTTAAAGAACAGTATCCTGAGGTGGAAGTACTAATTCAAGAAACAAAGATGGATGAGAACGAGCGCGAAACATTTTTATTGAATTTTCAGGAAAATCCTCAGGAAACCTTGATTGCATTTTGTGTATTGGGTGGTATTTTCTCAGAAGGCATTGATTTAAAAGGAACGCGCCTGATTGGTAGTATGATTGTTGGCGTTGGGTTACCTCAAATGAATCACGAACAAGAATTGATTAAAGAATACTATGACGAAAAAGAGCAGTTGGGATTTGCTTACGCGTATCAATTACCAGGGATGAATAAAGTATTGCAAGCTGCTGGTCGAGTGATTCGAGAGATGACCGATCAAGGAATTATTTTATTAGCAGATCGGCGTTTTGCTAGCCCACAGTATAGTCAACTGTTTCCTAAACATTGGCAAAATGCTGCAAAGGTCCAAACTTTAAGCGGGCTTGATGAAACGGTAAACCAATTTTGGCAACGAACGACAAAATAAACATCAAAGAAGGATCTCAGGACAAAACGGCAGTCGTTCTTAACACATTTTTCAATTAAAAAAAGCCTAAAATCAACGTTTTCAAAAACGAATTTTAGGCTTTTTCTTTATTTAGGCTACTTTTGTTCCAGCCTCTTTTTTGTTAGTGAAGAAAATCAATCTTTGCGTTAGTTCATCGAAAGGAAGTGAAGCTAAGCTTCTGTGGCAACTCTTGCAAGTAACTCAAAATATGTGTTTGCAAGGGTTGTTTTTTATTTGTTGACGCTAGGCGCTTTGCGACATGATCTAATACGCGATGTTCCCCAAGCAACTCCTTGAAATAATTCATAACTGACCAAAAATATGAAAAGCAATTTTTGTTAGTTGCTCATTATTTTTTCGGAGTTGACCGCTTGGAGCCACAACCTTTAACGATAGTTAGTAAATTGCAACTCAATCGGCAAATCAAGTTTTCTTAATAAAGAAATTACTTCTTGCAAATCATCACGGCTTTTACCCGTCACACGAATTTGATCTTCTTGAATTTGTGCTTTTACTTTTAACTTGGCATTTTTAATTGCGGTAGTAATTTTCTTAGCATTTTCACGGTCAATTCCACTAACTAAATCAGCATTTTGCTTAGCTTTTCCACCAAGTGCGTGTTCAGAATCAGAAAAATGAATGTTTTTAATTGGAACACCACGCTTAATCAATTTACTTAATAAAACATCTTTGATCTGTTCTAATTTAAAATCGTCATCACCTAAAACAACTAAACGATTTTGCTCTAATTTGATTTCAACAGTTGAACCTTTAAAATCAAAACGATTAGTTAATTCTTTGGTTGTTTGTTGAATGGCATTTTTTACTTCTTCCATATTGACCTCGGAAACGATATCGAAACTAGCATCTTTTGCCATGGATAATCCTCCTTATTGCTACAATTAGTTTTCTTCATTGTAGCATAGTACCGCATTTATAAAGTAGCCTTTGTTAAAATTCTTCTCATTTATCTAACAGGTGTTTTATTTTAATTAAGAAACTGTTATTCTTACATTTGAAATAAGGTGTAGAGGAGAGGTGCTCGTGAGCAAAGTGATGACTGTCTATCAAAAAAATGAAATGCTGAAGAAATTAGTGGTGATTTTGATAACCGGAGTAACAGCAGCTGTTGCTTTGAACTATTTTTTGATCCCAGCAAATGTTTTTTCTGCGGGGATGAATGGGATTGCACAAATCATCGCTTCTTTGTTGTATGAGTGGTTTCATATCCAAGCTGATACCGGAATCTTTATCTTCATACTAAATATTCCTGTGTTTATTTTAGGTTTTTTAAAAGTTGGTAAAGGATCTACGATTTTAAGTTTTATCAATGTTCTCGGTGTGTCGTTGATGACAACCATTATGCCAGTGGGACACGTAACAGATAATATTTTGATGAATGCTTTAGTTGGAGGCGTTTTGCTTGGGGTTGGCGCAGGACTTTCTCTTAAAATGGGGTTTACGACTGGTGGAATGGATATCATTTCTTTAGTTCTATCGCAAACAACGGGGAAGACTGTTGGTAATTATATGTTTATCTTAAATGGTATCATTGTTGTCATTGCTGGCTTCTTTTTCAATTGGGAGAGTGCGTTATATACAATTATTTCAATTTATGCTTTGACACAAGTCGTTGACGCGATTCACACAAGTCACCAGAAAGTAACGGCGATGATTGTAACGGTCAAACCAGACCAAGTAACCGAAGAGTTAATGAAAAATATGGTACGCGGACTCACTTTATTACCATCAGTTGGCGGTTATTCAAAAAAAGATGGCAAAATGATTATGATGGTAATTACACGTTATGAGTTATACGATTTAGATCAAATCGTTCATGAGGTCGATGAAGAGGCCTTTATTAATATTTTGCCAACACAATCTGTTTTTGGTCGTTTTGCAAACGAGCAAGAACAAAAGACGTATCGTTCAACCGGTGTCTTGCCGGAACCTAAAAAGAAACAAAATCGTAAAAAAAGATAAGTAGTTAATAATAACTTTAATATAATAACTTGGTAATTAAAAAAATTCTTAGCTAAACGAGAACATAGCATCACAATTCTCATTTACAAATAATTAAAAAGAGAGTATGATAAACGAAAATCAGATGAAGGAGTGTCGACTATGACAGAAGCAAACCAAGACTGGTCTGCACAAGAAACAGAAGCAATCAAGGAACGAATTCTTTCTGCACTAGAAACGGTTATCGACCCTGAATTGGGAATCGACATCGTGAACCTAGGCTTAATTTATGATATTGAATTCAACCCAGAAGATGGCGACACAGTAATTAAAATGACGTTAACAACGATGGGCTGCCCGCTAGCAGATATCCTAACAGACTCCATTCACGATGCTTTGCGTGAAGTCGAAGAAGTAAAAAAAGTCGAAGTGAAACTTGTTTGGTATCCCGCTTGGACGACCGATAAAATGAGTCGTTATGCACGGATTGCACTAGGAATCAGATAAAGAAAAAGTACGCGCTTTTTCGTAAATAAACTCGCAAATAGAACTCCTCTACTCGCCTCAATAAGAAAGCTAGTAGAGGAGTTATTTATACCCAAATTGGTAAAAAATGTTAGCATCAGAGACAAAGCTGAATTGGAAGGATTTAAAAAATTGATCAAAAAAATAGAAAAGATAACGGAAAAAGAGCTACAAGAAATTATCAGTATATGGTTAGAGAGTAACATCCAAACACATCACTATATTGAGAAAAGCTATTGGGAAAAAAATCTTCCTGTGGTCGAAAAAGAATTGCCTAAAGCAGAAATTTTTGTCGATCAGATAGATGACAAAATTGTTGGTTTTATAGGAATTATGGATGGCTACATTGCAGGTGTTTTTGTGGAAGAAGCCTATCGAAATCAACAAATAGGGAAAAAACTTTTAAAAAAAGCAATGGAATTGAATGATCGGTTATCTTTAAATGTTTATGAAAAAAATAAACACGCAATTGATTTTTATCTAAAGCTAGGTTTTAAAAAGGCTCACATGAACATCGATGAAGAAACCGCTGAAAAAGAATTAGTTATGGTGTGGGAAGCAAATTGAGTAGTAAGATTGGATGCTTTTCTTTCTAGTTAACTTTTTCATTAGTAAAACTTCGATAACTGTAACCTCAAAAACGAGAGTAGGGCAACACTAAAAATCTAGTCGTTTTTAATCCATTTTTCAAATAAAAAAGCCTAAAATCAACGTTTTCAAAAACGAATTTTAGGCTTTTTTTCTGGTTAGGCTAGTTTTGTCTCAGCCCTTATTTTAGTGTCGTTTTTTCAATATTGTTAATAAATAAGTTATTCCAGTTGCTAAAAATACCATGAGACCTGCAAACAAGAATAAAAAGCCAATTGGAATCAAAAAGAAATTTTCGTGTAAGATACCGGATGAGTCGATATACTCGACTGAGTGTCCCTTGATGAAAAAGCAAGCAAAACCAAAGAGTAATAAGAAAGTTCCGATGAGAGTAGTAAATAAGTTGAACTTCGCTCTTTTTGTTTCACTGCCATCGTTGATAAGTTTTTCAGTCAGATTGTTCATGTTTGTTCCTCCTAAAATCAATTCATCAAGTGAAAGGTGAAAGAGATCTGCAATCATAATCAACAGTTCTAAATCAGGAAGGTTTCGATCGTTTTCCCAGTTCGAAACAGCTTGCCTTGTCACGTTTAGTTGTTGGGCAAACTGCTCTTGTGTTAATGCATTTTGTTTACGAATTACTTTTATTTTTTGTCCGAATTCCATGAGTGATTTCCTTTCATTGATGTGCTTTTAGCATAAGAAAATTATTTGATAAATTCGAGAAAGCATTGCTTGCTTACTGATAAATCAAAGGAAAGAGCTACTTGCGTCATTTATTTTTGTCAAATTCTTCATTCAGTGTGTATGTTACTGTATTATAGGACAACTGAGCGCTAAAGAAAAAGGATATTTTTAGTATAAGACTAGGTGAAGATAGGTAATGTATTTCTTTATAGATGAGAAGAATTTTAAATATATGTTGATAAATAACGCTTGTATTAGGAATAAATTAGAAAATCGGACTATACCTTGAAACATTTTATTCATATGGTACCCTTGAGAGCAGAAAAGGGGTTTATATATGAAAATCAGTAGTTTATTGTTTGCATCATCATTACTAATTGGTCCATTGGCAAGTCTCGGAACGGTTTTTAATCAACCGACACAAGCAGAGACGGAAAGTAGTTATGTTTCTAACTGGGCGCAGTCAACATACGGAAATGTTAATAACATCAAATTTACAGGAGATTTTTCTGACTATAATTCTGGTGTGAAAAAATTAGCGGTGGGCGAAACAATTAACATCAGCGCATCAATCAGTTTTTCGGGTGACAAGGAAGCGATTGAACAAGCAATAGTTGAGTTTGAAAATGTAAATCCTAACTTGACGATTAACTATAACAATGATTTAGAAATTACTGGGAATAGTGGTACGTTTAGTTTTTCCGTTACGTTAAACACGTATTCTAGTAATCCTTGCTTATTTACTATCAAAATTCAAGACGGTGTACCAGGAGACAGCAATCATTTAACTCCATACTCTCAAACCGAAATGATTATTGCTGGAGAAAATTCAGATTCAAGTAGCACGACGGACTCAAGCAGTACAACGGATTCAAGTAGTACGACGGATTCAAGTAGTACGACGGACTCAAGCAGTACAACGGATTCAAGTAGTACGACGGATTCAAGTAGTACGACGGACTCAAGCAGTACAACGGATTCAAGCAGTACAACGGATTCAAGCAGTACAACGGATTCAAGTAGCACAACAGATTCAAGTAGTACGACAGACTCAAGCAGTACAACAGATTCAAGCAGTACAACAGACTCGAGTAGTACGACAGATTCAAGCAGTACAACAGATTCAAGTAGCACGACAGATTCAAGCAGTACAACAGATTCAAGTAGCACGACAGACTCAAGTAGTACGACAGATTCAAGCAGTACAACAGACTCGAGTAGTACGACAGATTCAAGCAGTACGACAGACTCAAGTAGCACGACAGACTCAAGCAGTACAACAGACTCGAGTAGTACGACAGATTTAAGCAGTACAATGGATTCAAGTAGCACAACGGTTCCTATGGATAGTATTTCTGACACAAGTAACTCGGTAGTGGGAACAACTCACTCAGAAATAAATAAAAACTATGCATCTACTACATCAAATAGTAGTTTTAAAGAATCTAAAAATAAATTTCCTAAAACGAATGATGATTCTAAACCGGTGATTGCGTGGGCAGGAGTTGTTACGATTGTACTTGTATTAAGTACTTTCTGGTATCGTAAATATAAAAAAACGAATCAACAATGATTCATTTCAAATAGGTAGCAACAAGACGTAGATAAATGTTGTGACTCAAAAAGTTAAACTTTTATAGAGTGGAGAAATCCGCTCTTTTTTTATACTGTAAAATAAGGATGAATCAACTGCTTGAGCTGGAATTGAACGATCAAAAGTTTTCTGTCAGTACAGATAGGTCACCTTAGTGAAGTTTATGAATGCAAGAGGCTCAACTAATTTGAATGACTTTCGGAGGCCGATGATCATTCGTATGACTGATTCTTTCGTCTGTGTTGGGCTTTCTAGTTTTCACAGCTTCTTTCATTCTTTTAAAAGGCATTCTCAATCTGAAGCAAACAAACTTGTTTTCTAATTCTTTGATAGGATGGCTTGCTTCAGGTGTTTCTTTGACTAGATAAATAGTCATGAACAATTTCAAATTTCAATTCAAAACTGCATTTTCTCATACAAAAAAACCTCCAAAAGTTCGATCAGAAAACTGACTTTTGGAGGTCACTTCATTTTGTTGCAGTCTTTTTGATTAAAACCATAGAGGAAGGAGCATGGTACTCATGGCAATCCCTTGGTAGATTTCTGCGTCATGTTTTAATTGATAATACAAGTTTATGACTGCTTCTGGAAATGGTTGTTTAGTTTCAAGATAACTTAGCGTGATTGCATGGCAAAGCTTTGTAGCAACTAACTTTGTATTTTCAGTTTTTTCTAACTCTTGCGCTGCATTAAAAATCATCTCTTTGATTTTAGGCATTTGCGCCACTTTTTCATCTGAGTAAGCTACACTCAACTGGTTCATCATGATTACGAACTTGCTTTCAGACATAGAAACATCTCCTTGTGCTTAATTTAACACGTTTATTTAATGAAATCAAAAGACAAGCAACGACTTTAGTGGAAAGTGACTGATTATTTCTTGTTCAATGAATATATTTTTTTTGCTTTCAATAAAGCTTCATTGGGCTTTATTAGTTTTGTAAATGTATATTTTATGGAAGAAAAAAGTTATTATTTGTCCGCGCATTGTTGTTTTTTATTTAGAAAATAGAAAGCGCGGTGAGTTCCTTGTTTGAGATGACGTGTTGGTGATTAAGCAAGAGGTAGAGATTCTGCAAAGGACATCTCGTTCCGACACCTAGGTAAAATCTGATTGGAAATGGTTTGTGTTCGTTTGCTAATATAATTTATGTTCCAAGGCGTACTACGCAAAAAACGAAAATTTATTTGGAACAAAGTGTTATGTTTGAAAATGATGCTATTTTTCTGAAATGGACATTGCATAAACCGTTTTAGGTAACCCTCGTGTAAGTAAAAGATAGAAATTGCTATTTTTTACTTTATCTAAAATTGATTTTGTAGTGGCTGTTTTAGTAAGAAATAGCTTTGTTTTAAAAATATAAAATAGGGGAGATACAAAAATGGTAAAGAAATTACTAGTTAGTACATTAATTTTAGGTGGGGTTGTTTTGGCTCCAATTACGGCAAGTGCCTGGGAAGCAGGAGAAACAGATCCCAATGAAGCTGGTGGACAAACGATCAAAGGTCAAGATTCTGGAAATGTAGCTGTTAATGGTTGGATTGGTGCATGGGATTCATCAAATCCAGAATCTCCAGATCCAACTGATCCGGAAGATCCAACAGTCATTGACGTCACAATTCCAACAACTGTTTTATATGCGAATAGCGTAGATGATGCTGGAAAACCTACATCAACAATTATTTCACCAATCTATAAGTTAACAAATAACTCAACATCAAATGATGTAAAAGTTTCTGTTGAAAAATTTAGTTCAAAAAATGCAATTGATGTGAAACAAGATTTATCAGTTGTGGCGACAGGTGAAGCAGCAGTTGCTTTACAAACCAAAGCAGGTCAAATGCTTAATGCAAGAACAAAGTTGGTAACTGTTCCTAAAACATCAACGAAAAATTTTGAATTCACAGGAAACATTGATCAAAGTGCATTCCCAACGGGTGATACTGATGCAGCATTGAGACCTACATATGACATGTCTCTACACTTTACAGCAGTAAAATAAGCAAATAAAGAGCTTTAAAGTAAAGGAGGGAGATTGACTAATCTTTCTCCTTTTCTGGGTTTTGACATAGGGGGATATCAAAAGATGGTGGAACAAAGAGCAAAAGAAAATAAGAAGAAAACAAGACGATTATTGATTTTATTACTGTTGTTGCTTGTTGCATTAGGATCATTTTTTTCATTTTACTTTTTCAGAGAAACGCCGAAAGTTATCAGCGGGTTGCCAGACGTTGAACAAAATTTAGAAAAAATGACAGATGAAGAAATGCTAAAGTTCATGCAAACAGAAGTCGACAAAGACAATTTTAATATCAACCTGAAACATGAGATCGCAGTTTCAAAAGAAACGAATGTTGCTCAGATCGCGGTGAAAAACAAACCGACGAATGCTTACAGCATCCAAGTGGCATATTTGCTGAAAGAAGGAAATGAACAGGTTTACAAATCTGGACTGATACCTGCAAATCGCCAATTAATGGAAGCCAAGCTAGCAAAAGATTTGTCAAAGGGTAGTCATGAAGTAACGATTGTTTATACGATCTATGATGACGAAAAGGAAATCAATCAATCAACGATCGACGGTGTACTATATGTTAGCTAGTAAAGGGGGCACTGCTATGTATGAAGGACGGTGGAGAAGGGCTGAACAAAAAAGGATGAAACAAAAATGAAAAATAGACAAAAGATGATCATTTGGCTGATGTTAGTAGCACTGCTACTTTCAGAAATTACTCATTTAGTGAGTATTAGTAATCAGGTTGTATGGGCACAAGAAGAAAGTGAAACGCTTCAATCAACTGAAAAGCAAGAAAAGACGACATCAACTGAAACTAGTGTGAATCAAATACAATCTGGAAAAACAACCGAAACAAGTCAAACTCAAACACAAAATAGTTCCCAACAAGAAGAAAATGAAGTTTCATCAAAAACACAAACATCCACTGAGCAAACGGTGGCTGAAAGTTCAACAAAAGAGGAAGTTGCGTCACAGACATCGAAAACGAGTATCCAACCACAGGCGGGAAATGTTGATGATAACCCTGGTGCTAAGGTAGCTTATGATAAAGCAGCTACATATTGGATTGGAGAAATAAGCGCCAGAGTGAAAACAGCACCCAAACTTGGAAATTATGTCGGAGCTACATCAACCATTGAATTTAATCTTCCAGTTGAGAATGCACCTGTAACATCTGCAACTAGTGGTATATATAAATGGGACTATGCGACAAGTATATATTTTGACGGTGTGTCTTTTGTCGGAGGTGACGGTATTACCTTCACTGGATCAGCCGCCACATCAACAACGAATGGTCAAACTTTCAATCATTTTTATCTTGTGATAAAGCGAACGAAACCTGGTTCAAATATTACTGTTCCTTCTATAAGCTTGAAATATCATGGAGAGCTAAGAGCGGATGAATATATAAACTGGACTGGTGGGGGGTATGTTTGGAACAAAGTTAATTATTTTGAGAAAGGTACCGTTAGTCGAGGTATTTCAGGATTGGTTTGTAACCTTGAGAGTGTAGATATGCCTAGTAAATATTCTTGGCTCTATGATGAGTGGAGAAAAGTATCTGTCCGGAAAATAGCAAGTAACCTGTCTGACGCATTGAAATCCAATTACAGTAAGCTGGGAAAAAACGTGAATGATACTGTAAATTTTACAGTTGAAAGTAAAGCGAGTGAACAATATACAGGGCAGATCAATTTTATAGGAGACTATTTCTCTGACCTATCTCAATTTAAAGTTAATTTATCCAGTAACTTTTCTAACTATGTTCAACTTGAAAAGACGGGTTCAACTGGCACAAAGATAAATTATCGAATGAAGCGAGTCAAAGCAGGTAATTTTTCAGGTGACTGTTCTGTAACAATCAATACACGTCATGATGCTGAAGGGCGTACAATATCGATTTATGATGGAAGTCTGTTTTATTGGGCACTCCCGATGGATAATATTCCATTAGATTCGGCTTCAGCAAGTTTCAACATCAATGATGACCGACAAATCTGGGCAGACGTGGTGGAACAAACGATCGAACTTGGAACCTGGTCAGGTGAAATCCCCGCTGTTTCAAAAATGATTACTAACGTACGTTTAGAAGACGGAACAGCAATCAATGCTTCCGACTACACAGCGGAAGTCAACTCAGTTCCTAGCTTCGATAATATGACGGTCACGGACAAAATTGGTGTGAAAATTACACGTAAATCAAGTGGCGTCACTACTTATGTACAGGTACCTGTTAAAATGACTTGGGGAAATACCATTCAACTTCGAGGGTATGATAATGGGACAAGTGGTGCATATACCCTTCATAAAATAGGAAATACGTATCGTATTCGTTCCAGCTATGGAGAAAACAAAAATTATAGAAGTAACGGTATCCATGAGTATCGTAAAGGAATGACCTATCAGTCAATCACGTTACTAAGAGGAACCGGAAGAATCGATCAATTAAGTAGCACATACTATAAAGGATTCAATGGTGAAATCACAACGAATGAAGTAGTCAGTAGCTTTGGAACGAACGCACAGCAGTATATTCAACTGGGAGATGTCGTCCAAATATGGCATAAAGAACAGTGGCGAAACTCCTATACTAGAAATGGAAGTAATGTGAAGTATTCTGATATGGATGAAGGAAGCGTCTATTTTGCAGTAACTGCGGATGGTTTTATCCCGTATCGTTTGAATCAGTTGAAACCAAAAGAAACCACAATCACAATGGGGACCACCGATGCTGAGTTAGATAAACAAGCAGGTGATCTGATTGACTTTCTTGGAATGAATGGGAATGGCTTGAAAGTTTCTAAGATCACTGAGTATCCTGACCGGTCCAAAGCGGGAACGGCAAAAGGAAAAGTATTGGTAGAAGAAACGATTGACGGGCACACATATACTTATGAATACGAGGTGCCTTTCAAAGTTACGGATGACCGGCAAATCCGGGCAGATGTGGTTGAACAAACCGTTACTTTGGGAACACAAGCAGATGAACTAGCTGACGCTTCAAAAATGGTTACCAATGTTCGTTTGGATGACGGGACTGTTTTAAATTCATCTGATTATACGACGCAAGTGATGAGTGCACCAGATGTTGACAATATGAAAGTAGCCGAAAAAATCGAAGTTAAAGTAACACGAAAAAGTAACAAGGCAGAAACAACCGTTTATGTTCCAATCAAAGTAGCTTGGGGAAGTACGATTCAGTTACGTGGGAAAAATGACCAAACTGCAGGAGCGTATACCTTACACCAAATAGGTAGTTCTTACTACATCCGCTCTAATTATGGTCAAAGTGATTCTTACAGTGGGAACGGTGTGCATAGTAACTATATTGGCACACCTTATCACTCGATTAATTTGTTAAGAGGATCAGGAAGAATTGATCAATTGACAAATACCTACTACAAAGGGACAAATGGAAATGTTACTGCGAAAACGATGGTCGACACTTTCGGTACGAATGGTAAACAATTTGTTCAATTAGGTGATATCGTACAGATTTGGCATAAAGAACAATGGCGAAACTTCTATACGAAAGATGAAACGGAAATAAAGTATTCAAATAAAGATGAGGACAGCACGTATTTCGCAATCACGGCTGATGGTTTTGTTCCTTATCGCTTAAATCAATTAGAAGTCAAAGAGTCAACGATTGTAATGAGCACAACCAATCAAGAGCTGGATCAGAAAAAAGACGATTTGCTTGATTTTCTTGGAATGAATGGAAATGGACTGAAAGTAACGAAGATTACGCAATACCCAGACAGATCGAAGCCAGGAAAATCGACAGGGAAAGTTTTAGTCGAGGAAACCATTGGCGGAGTCAAGCTAAACTACGAATATGAAGTGACCTTTAATGTAACAGATGATCGACAAATCTGGGCAGATGTGGTTGAACAAACTGTCGAATTAGGAACACAAGCAGATGAACTAACTGACGCTTCAAAAATGGTTACTAATGTTCGTTTAAGTGATGGAACAGTTTTAGCTGCATCAGATTACACCACGCAAGTGATAAGTGTACCGGATGTTGACAATATGAAAGTAACCGGAAAAATCGAAGTTAAAGTAACACTAAAAAGTAACAATATAGAAACAACTGTTTATGTTCCAATCAAAGTAGCTTGGGGAAGTACGATTCAAATTCGCGGACGGACTGACCAAACGGCGGGAGCTTATACACTACGCAAAAAAGGAAACTCTTACTCTATTCAATCGAGCTTTGGGATGGATAAAAAATATCGAGTCGACGGCATTCACAGTATATTCCCTAGTTATTACTCCATGACGCTCCTACGAGGGGATGGTAAACTTACTGATTTGACAGGGACTTACTATAAAGAAAACACTGGGAATTTAACTACAGATAAAATCGTTAACGATTTTGGAACAAATGGGCAACAATCTGTTCAACTAGGTGATGTCGTCAAAATTTGGCATAAAGAACAATGGCGTAACTTCTATACGAAAGATGAAAAAGAGATTCAGTATTCAGGTAAAAATGAAGATATTGTTTATTTCTTGGTTACCGCCAATGGCTTTGTTCCTTATCGCTTAAATCAATTAGAAGCCAAAGAATCAACGATTTTAATGAGCACAACGAATGAAGAGCTGGATCAGAAGAAGAATGAACTGATTGATTTTCTTGGAATGACTGGAAATGGACTAAAAGTAACTAAAATGACTCAGTATCCAGATCGTTCAAAAGCGGGGAAGGCAGTAGGAAAAGTGTTGGTAGAAGAAACAATCGAAGGCATCACTCATACTTATGAATATGAAGTGACCTTTAACGTACTAAGCGACTTAAATGTTTCTGCCAAACAACTCGCTGATATTCCGTTAGGAACGACCTTATCAACAAGTGCCAAAGAGTATGTCACAGTTGATTCTACGCCAGAAGCCGAAGAAAAGCTGACTTTTGAATGGGTTGGTGAACCAATTAGCGGGACAACTGTTGGCCAGCATCAAGCAACGGTTCGCGTAACCAGCCAAAACTTCAATCAATCAGTTGATGTCGTGATTAATTACAAAGTATTGTATAGCAATAGTATCGTAATGGGGACTGATCCGTTAGTAACACTTAGCTTGTTGGACGATGAGGGAGTGCCCAAGCTAGTTGCAACACCAGGAACGGCAAAAAATGAATTGACATTGCGTCCGCTATTGAATGTTTATCGTGGCTCAATGACGAATGTGCTCGTTTCACTACAAACAAGTACGGTTTATCAAACGCCGGATCAGTTAGCAACCACTTGGAATGGTTTGATTAAATCAGCAACAATCGAGTATGGGGATGTGATAACCGCATCGGGTACTAAGAAAGATAGTCCAACTTGGCAATTAAGTGGTTCAGAAACATATACGAGTCGAAATGAAGTGTTAGTGAAAGAAGCTGAAGGACAGACGGAGGCTTTCTATGAATTGACACCAAATGGTTATTCTTTATTACACGTTAATTGGTTGAAACCACAAGTGCAAGAAATTGAACAAGGGACGACAGAAGCAGAGCTGGATCAACGAATCAATGAATTTCTTTCGACAGAAAACTATAATGAACTGTCAGTGAAAGAATTCGAAATGTATCCAGACACCTCTAAACTTGGTGGAAGTATGGCTGTAATCAGCGTTGTCGAAACGTTGAAGAGCGGAAAAACATTTGCATATAGCCACACGGTACCATTTATCGTCAAAGCACCGAAGTTAACGCTGGCTGCAGATCTAACTGTTGAAAACCTGTCAAGAAGTGAGGAAGAAACCAATGTTGGCGATGAATTACTTTATGTTTACACGCTAACGAATAATAGCTCCGTTGCGTCACTTAAGTCGGGAAATCTTTCAATTGAGTTACCAGAGGGATTGGAAGTCGTGACACGAAGTGAACAAAATGTGAGTATTGATGAGCTAGCACCTGGTAAAACGTTTACTTATCAAGTAAAAGTAAAAGTGACAGATGCTGCGTTGAATCAAAATCCAGTAGTTAAAGTAACAGGAAAAGCAACAAATGAAAGTTCAGTCGAGCAAGATATTCCAGAAGCTTCAATCGAGGTTCCTGGGGGAATTGTTAACGAAATTGATACTTCGGAAATCAACCTAACAATACCAACAAAAATGAATTTTGGTTCAGACGAAGAAAAAATCATTTCACCTGTTTACAAAATGGAAAACAATTCAACTGTACCTGTCGAAGTATCTGTTGAGCAATTTACACCAGATACAGAACTAAAAGACAAGAATTTATTACTGAAAATTGTTGCTGATGGACAACCTGTGACTCTTTACGAAAATAATCAAGAAATCAACCGAGCACATCTATTGCTAACTTTAGATGCTCAAGAAATCAAACAAGTTTCATTTGAAGGTTCTGTTAATAAACAAACGGATGTATCGAAATCATCTTCTAACATGCGGTTGAGATTTAAATCAACTAAATAAATCCTAATGAAAAGATTTTGGAGAATCAAATTACTTGTTAAAATGGATAATTAGGTAACTGGGACAGCTTTTAGTCCCAGTTTTTTTTTTGAAAAATGATGGAAGAGTTATAGAAATGAGGAATTAGTGAAAAAATGTACAAAACTATTGAAAACGGTTGATTTAACTGTAAAGTAGTAAAAAGGAGAAGAAAAGTTTAAAGGAGCGATTTTTGTGTATTCACCAAGTGAAATTTTAGCAATCAGCATTGAGAATGGTCAGAAAAAAATTGAAAAAACATGGATAGCCAAATGGATTTTAGGCTTCATTGGAGGCGCGATGATTTCTTTAGGTTATCTAGCATATATTCGAGTATCGGCTTCGATTCCAACAGATTTAGCCAGTGTTCAGGCGTTAGTTGGCGCATCTGTTTTCCCAATTGGATTAATTGTGATCTTGTTGGCCGGGGGAGAATTGATTACTGGGAACATGATGGCTGTGAGCACAGCATGGATGGCAAAGAAAGTTTCTTTTAAAGAACTTTTACTAAACTGGTTAACGATTACATTAGCAAACTTATTGGGTGCTTTTTTTGTTGCTTATGCTTTCGGACATGTGTTGGGTTTAACGCATAGTGGCGTGTATTTAGATCAAGTGCTATCATTAGCAGAACATAAGGTCAATGTTTCGTGGGAACAAGCAGTCATTTCTGGTATTGGTTGTAACTGGTTTGTTGGACTTGCTTTATGGTTATGCTATGGTGCGAAAGATGCTGCTGGGAAAATTTTAGGTATTTGGTTTCCCGTGATGATCTTCGTTGCGATTGGTTTTCAGCATAGTGTGGCAAATGCATTTGTTATTCCTGCGGCCATTTTTGAAGGCTCATTGAGTTGGGGAGAATTCTTTAGAAATTTCTTGTTAGTGTACGTAGGAAACATTCTTGGTGGTGGCGTTTTTGTTTCAGGATTTTATTATTTAAGTTATAAAGGTCACTAAGAAAAACAATTGAAAAACGATTCAACTAACCGTTCATTTTAGAAATGAACGGTTTTTTTAGTTTGTCTATTTGTTTTTTAATAAGTAAGCATAACTTTTGCAAAAAAAAATCGAAAGTAATAGTCTGGAATTAAGATAAATTAGAAAAACATAAAAAGAGAACGCTTTGATTGTGAGTAAATTGCCATAAAAATGTTGTTATATTCGCTGAATGGCTAGATTTTATTTAGTAAATAATTGGCAAATTGCCATTGTTTAAAAAATTTTAGGAGGTGGAAAATGAATAAAGGGGTTAAAGTGATTGGAATCATCGGAAGTTTGGTTATCCTTTCAATCTCGTTGACGGTTGCATTGATTTATTCACTGTATCAGTTGCCAACTTTCTTAGAGAATGTTCGATACTTTATTGTTACTAGTTTTTACTTTCAACAATATATCTTTTGGATTGCCATTGTATTTAGTATTCTTGTTGCCATATTTATTCTATTCATCCTTTTTTATCCAAAAACCAAGACAACCTTTGTCTTGAAGCGAGAACATGGAACTTTAGCTGTCGATAAAAAAGCGATTGAAGGATTAGTTCGAACGAAATTACAGGCAGAAGAATTTATTCATTCCCCTAGAATTGTGGTTCGTGCAACAAAAAATCGAATCAAAATCAAAGTGAAGGGTGAATTGAAGCGAACTTCTTCGCTAATTGGGCAAACAGACCAGTTGATGAAGGAGATCGAAGCAGAAGTCAAACGATTGTTAGGGGTAAATGAACCTGTTCAAGTGATAGTCACTTATCAGCAATTTCAAAAAGCAGCAAAAGAAAACAAGCACTCTCGAGTAGAGTAGGAGGGCAAAAAATGAATCAATTCTTTTCAACATACAAGCTCCCTATTATCTTTGGGGGTCTTGGGCTCATTTTAGCGATTTTGTGGTTAACCGTAGGATTTTTTAAAACCTTGCTCATTTTGGTTTTAACCGCAATCGGTATCGCAATTGGTTTTTATCTTAAAGAAACACATCTTTTAGATGATTATTTTAAATTTTAGGAGGAATGGATAATGGCACACAACGAATTCAAACCTGCAACAGAACAAAAAAATACAAAGGGGATTGATCAAATGAATGGAGAACTAACTTTTGAAGACAAAGTGATTCAAAAAATTATTGGAATTGCTTTAGAAGATGTGGATGGCTTGCTAACTGTGGATGGCGGATTTTTCTCCAATATTGCTGAAAAATTAGTGAATACAGATAATGTAACAGCAGGAATCGACACAGAAGTTGGTAAAAAACAAGTAGCTGTTGATATGGATGTTGTTGTTGAATACGGTAAGGACATTGAAGGTATCTACGAACAAATGAAAGAGTTAATTGGTCGTGAAGTGAAAAATATGACTCACTTAGATGTGATTGAAGTTAATGTGAACGTCGTTGACATCAAAACACGCGAAGAATACGCAAAAGAAAGTGAAACAGTTCAAGATAAAGTAACGGACGCAGCAAAATCAACTGGTGAGTTTGCTTCAAAACAAACCTCTAAAGCGAAAAAAGCTGTCGACAAAGGAACGCAACGTGTGAAAGAAAACACTGAACCTCGTGTGGAATAATAAAATAATTTAAACTTGTAAAATTTGAAAAGGAGTGAGTGACATGGGCTTTATTTGGTCATTAATTGTTGGTGGTATCATCGGAGCTGTGGCAGGTGCAATTACGAAGAAAGGTTCTTCAATGGGAATTATTGCAAATATTGCTGCAGGTTTAGTTGGTTCTGCATTGGGACAATGGCTACTAGGAAGCTGGGGACCAAGTTTGGCAGGAATGGCAATCATTCCGTCAATTGTTGGTGCAGTGATCTTAGTGCTAATCGTTTCATTCTTTGTCCGTAAAATGGATTAAGTTTGGTTGAAATAGTTTATCTAAAGTGAATTGAAAAAAGGTCTGGAAGAATTCTTCCAGACCTTTTTTAATTACTAATTAAATTGAATTTTAGTACCAACCGTTTGCTAACCAGAATGATTGAGCAGCTTCCCAAGAACCATAACGTGAAGAAACATAAGCGTCTGCTACACGTTCTTGATTGGCAGCTGAGTAGTCACCGTTCAAGTATGATGAATCTAATTGGTAACG